>Ga0210040_10001442_pt1 | contig 35864 bp, 29 predicted proteins | sample CryGeyCG12114_NA_FD_185462 | JGI IMG/M metagenome (GOLD analysis project Ga0210040, IMG submission 185462) | Groundwater microbial communities from aquifer - Crystal Geyser CG19_WC_8/21/14_NA (SPAdes) (version 2) | ecosystem: Environmental > Aquatic > Deep subsurface > Groundwater | place: USA...
ACTAGCTGATGAGACTACCGAAAAACGATAAAAACCCCTAATTATTATTACTGGTTTTTTGTAATATTAATATAAATAATTCCTTATAACCCGGCTTCGTCGGTATACCCTCTTGCTGAGGTTTATATAAAGTTGTAGATATCTCCTGTTTCTTGAAAAGGCAAACTTTGTATCTTCAAGCAGTTAACACCATATTTGCAGGAATGTCATCCGATATTGCAAAAACTCTAAAGTGGCAAATCTTTCCACATCTTTTGGGAGACGCTTCCAGGCCAATTTTCCCCAGCACTAAAGCTAAAAGTAGGGGATGATGCAATGTTTACACAGTTTATCAGCTTGTCTCTCCAGATGAATTTGGGTGCCAATTCTTTGATTTCCATCAAATAAATGCTACTAAAAACTATTGGGAACATGACAGATTTTGTTCTTCCCAGATACAAAGAAACTATTGTACCGGAATGCTAAAACCGACATAAATCCCATTCTTTGCATGATTAAATGAGTCCTCGTTTTTCTAATAGACATTAACTCACAAAATAGCATGGAACAACATACAAGCCCCATAAATAGGAATGTGGTAGAATTACAAGACTTTTTCCCTCGTATTATCAACTGACTGACTAAAGCTCATCCTACATAACTAGCTTACGTTAGTAAGCCACAGAGTGAAAACAAAAGCCATTTCATTCTCCATTACGAATGCGGTCAATGACAATAATGTGAGACTATGGGGTACATAAATCAGCCAAATAGAACCATTTGATACGAGAGCCATGGAAATGGTGCAAATTCTGAAATGTGGAACATTGCGTCTATAAAAGGTTTCTGAGATGGCATAACTAGCAAAAATCAGATGAGACGATGAAGGAGACATTGTTTTCTTGCCCATCTCATAATATGTATGTCTTCTCCTTGAGAATTCTTTCGACTTGTGATCCAAAAGGACTACATACAACATGTGGATTTATGTGCATGCGTATGCATCTTCCCCAACTCATTTATGATTCAAAGGGTTTATGGGAAAATAATGAACACACAAAGCCTCGGGTGAATAGGAGGAAAGACGCCATTTCGTATTTGATGGGTCTTTGTGATTCATCTGTACAGTGAAAATGGAGGAATCACCATCACAACTTATATAACTATAAATCCTAATCTTTGCCCATCTCGTAAGGTTTCAAAAAAGCTCTGTGAGGACAAGAACAGCTTATACGCTTTACTTGCCATGTAGGTGCACTATATATTTATAAGATACACGAGTCATATTCTTTGGGAAATCCGCATGGGCAACGAACTCGGACAAAAAAAAGTCAGTGAGTATCATACTTTTGTATTGCTTACTACAATAGACCAATAATGGATAGAAAGGTTACAGTAGCTATCGCTATTATAGTAAAAAAGCCTTATTGGCATGAACTTTGTAAGTTGAATCAGAAATTTGTCCGAATTGCTAGTTAGCTAGAATTAGGTAAAAAGTTTTGACTCGGAATGGCATAGCATTTCCCGTCAGCCCCCGAGATAAAGTGTTGGTGATGATAACAATGGTAATGTATGTGCGATTTATCTTTTGAAAATGTATAATTTTTGCCCCTTTTATGATAATGGAGGAGGATCCGTCATCCGGTGACTTGACTGATGTTCTCTCCAAATCTCGAACCTTAATGATCGCCATATAAAATCTCCAGAGTGGAGATATGTCCATAGTTAGTAAGATTTCCATTGATATAATTCAAGATACACTTTGTCTATCAGTGTTGGATTTTGCCACGGCAAAATGATGTTGTGGCCGGCTGGAGGGCAAAACTGGCTAAAACGGGCCAAAACGGTCAAAATTGGAAAACACAAAGAGAACCGCTCATATCTTATCTAGCTTACTATTTACGGGTAAAAATCTATATTTTTCAGTGCAGGATGAATTATTTTCCGAATTGCACCTTTCTTTAGTCAATTGTGAATTGAAAATACTAAACTTACTTTGAAATTCCACATAAACTGTAAACAAATAAATGATGACACTATCCAGAAAATTATCTGTCAGTAAAACCAAATTTCGACACAAACTACGTTCTAAGGGAAGGGTAATCAGGGTAATAATGTTCAGCCTATGCTAATGCAATAAGTTAAAATATTTTCTAGTGTCAGAATAGTCATTGTATTCGGATTTTGGCATATTAAAACTAATATTTTTAGTTTTACCTTTTTTTGCCCATTTACTGCCTGGGCTGCGGGGTATTTTTCCCGGCAAATATTCAGTTTTGCCCAGTTTTGCCCATTTTTGCCCAGTGGTCATAAGCCAACACTGGTTTATCTTTATTCTGGTATGATGATTATGCAGTGACTAATGTACTGTACATTTCTGCTGAAAGTCAGCAAAAAAGCTATATCGTCTGACGATGCGATTTTTCTGATCTTTGTGTCACTCATGCACTACTGTGCTATATTTATTTTTTGGTTCCTGGTTTTCATGCTCGTAATATTTTCTTATCTGACACGCTTGAAAGGGTTGTTTTAAGACCCTAAAATGAGTTTAAGTTGGTCTATAGTCCATGATCTACAAGGGAGCAAATTGTTATGAGGCTATAGTTTGCAAAAAAAAATTAATGCTTTGTTCTATTGCACCGAATTGGTTTGAATGCCAGCAAGCTCAATATGGGAAAGGGGAAATTAAAAAACTATTCTGCACAGTTCATTAATTTTGTACTCATGAATGTTTGAGTTTCAAATTTTGTAGACCGTTTCTCGTTGAATGAATGAACACACAGTACAAGTTTAGTTTATCAAGTGCAAATTTTTTTCCCTGTCGCCTTTGTGCTCCCTCGCATTGCTTTGTTGGCTACATCAATATTTAAACTATAGGATTTGATTAAAATTATCAGCCTCTGGACCTGCTAAAGGTTTTATCCTACGCCAAAAGAATGAACTTTTAACGAGCCTTCTTAATTGATTTTTGGTTCACACAATAAAATCGGAAAGTGGAAATCTCTGTTTCCTTCTTGCGTGGATCAATTATGAATCCATACAGATACAATGTAATGCCTTGATCTTTGTCTATAACACAGGATCTGTTAAGATCATCAGCCAACCCAAGGTCATAATAAAACACAATAGCAACTGTTCCTTAGCCAACGAGTTCTCATCACAAATTAGTGCAGCTTTTCACCTACGCTTTTCTGACACGTGCATCCATCTATTCTTTGCACATACAAATTGGCTCACAATACGCCAATCTGGAAAGGGAAACCAAGATGAGATATGAGATGAGAGCTTTAATGTGAAATCTACGAGTTGTAAACAAACAGGCCGAATCTTCTGTCCGGGTGAAAGAGAAAGGCCAGAACCTAAGGTACAAATGTGTACAATCTCCTACTATAATTCATCTTCCACAGCTTTTGAATAAAAAATTATTCTCTCACGTATAAGTTCCTTATAGCAGCTTGACGACGTTGATAAATTATCTCAAAGCTTTCCCCTACACTTTGATCTCTGAATTTAGAATGAATGTGAACCACATACTCAATTATACCTACCCCTTGAATTTGGCAATTACCTAACACGTAGTAATTTCAATCCTCGTATCTTAACAGGGAGGAAACTTGCTCTATTTTTGCTATCATCAGATATAGACGAGTACTTTTATGCCTACCGAAATGGTTCTAACTAAACCATCGTTTGGTCATTCCAACATTTATTCTGTGACATAATCAAAGTTTGTGCGACTTCGTTGTTTTTCTTCAACTATAATAGCACGCCAATGAACATTCTTTCAATAGTCAGTTAGACATTAAAGAGACACACACATAAAAGCAGGTCCAAGAAAAACAAGTAGATCTGCTCGTCCAGCTCAAATCACTTGGCATATCATCAGCAAGTCAAGTGACTTGAGAAAAAACTTATACCAAGATCCGCTAAGGAAATGAGGCATTGGTCTCCATATTTTCCTTCCAGCTAACCGGAAGACCGAGTCTCAACTTTTCTTTTTATCCCATTCATCAAAAACGCACTCTCATAACTCATACATTACATCAGGAAAGATAAAACTTGCCTGCTCCTACTGACCACTCTAGCCACGATGCTATACAAACGTGGTGTTTTTTTTGGTTGAATTGGTTAATCTTACTTTCATCTTTAAAGTATGTACAAGTAGCTAATATCTTTAGAACAAACAATTCAAGTCCAGTACTTATCCTTGCATAAGCAATACTGCCTCATTTATCTGTTCACAGTTCTTGAATACATCTTTGCTTTTCAGAAAAACTTGAGTAATTATGACAGATAACTTGGTCCATGAAAATGTAGTTTCCCAAACGGAATCAAAGATGAAAGTCTTGAGTGTTTTGTTTTCCCCTACTAACAAACAAACTATTTTTCTCTCCTTCCGTAATTAAAACTGTGAATGTAACCAAAACAAGCGACCAGGGAACATAAACTAAGCTGGACCAGGACTGCTCAACTATACAGTCTAATGTGCCGTGTGAATCCCAAGTAAGCAAATGTTTAATGTATGAGTTCAGATACCCACACAAGATCCTATTCTCTTTCTGTACACACTGTGTGACCCCAAAAGAAACACATTATTATGGAGATTTGTCATGTCTACACATGGGATTCTTGTTGTTCATTTTCTACACCTATCATCAAAGATGCCATGCTTTCGGGGAGACAAATTATTTATGAGAGTTGGTTAGTTAGCACTACTTGCACGCCACTGAATGGTAAATTTGTTTGGGTGGGAATAATTTACGGGGAATCAGGACGTACCTGGGTGACTGAAGAATGTTATGGAAGTAATGACTAGAAAGCCAATGAGAAGGACGGTTTCAAGCCTTTTGTACTTGAATCCTGTGTCCATGGATCCTTTGTTCACACTGCTCGCCAGTCCCGTGTTCACAGAAATGAGGATGGAAGACCGCTTTTGGTTCCGCTCCCCTGTCTTTTCACAAATCACACTGTCCAATTCCATTCCAGTCCCTATGTCACTCAATCACTGCAAAAAATATGAAATTTGTTCGTCAGTTCAACACAAAAAATATACCCTAACTACCCCTGCCCCTTTTTGGTAATTTAGAACTCAGGAGAAACAAGTTACAACATTGTAAGCAAAAAAATTCTTGGCGGGGAATCTAACTAACTAAATGCAACTGTTCAATTCAACGTCGTTTGACAACTTGTTCAGTCAGTTTACACGCGTTTAAGTGAACATACCTACATGCATACTAATATGCACACAAATGTATGCTGAAAAATTATGTGCATATTTTGACCGAAGTGTACGAAAAAGGACGCCGTTTTGGCTCAACGCTCATGCGCACATCCATCCTCAATCAAACTAGCGGATTCTTTTTAACAAAAACTACTTTTTTCGTACTTTCATTTGACATTGTACAGTTCGTTTCGTAGCAATCTTAAAAAACAGTCCTTGTTTAGGTTTAGTTAGCGAATCGGTTATTTAGCACGCTATCAATCCATTACAAAACTCAACACAGTGATTGTACCAAATTGTGCAGTGTAAAGACAGCGTTACAACCGAAAGAAATCAGATAAGACTCAGGGCTGGTTAGTGTCATTGATATTTGATAGACAGACAGAAACCATAGGTTTACATTTTTATTGTAACGTTTATTAGCCGTAGACATGGGTGACGGTATGTGAAGTGAATAGTCCAGATAAGGGAACATGGGGAGATCCCATGGGAACTCACTCACTCACTGACTATGTGGCAATAGTAAAAAAATGGGCCATTGCGGGGTTCAATGTGTGTTTTTGTGTGAAACAAGGAGGAAACCAAGTGGCTAACTTTTTGTGACTTGACATGACTTGTTTTCATCCATGTCACAATGTGTATACATTTTTGTTGAGCACTGGACTGACTTTTAGACAGTCTTTTCATAGCTGGCATGTAAACTACACATTTTAATCCAATGAGTGAGCCATTCTTCTTTTTTTTCGTTCTGTTATTCTAGCTCATGTCACATGCACTCAACATACACGGAGCGAGGAAATGGAAGACGGCGTCTTTTTTCCATCACATTTGTGGAACAAGAAGCTCATGTATTCAGCCCATCTAACCAACTAGACTAACTAATCCTTGTCCCATGATATAGGACAATGGACATGCAGCAGTAATGACAGTAATGTATAATTAATTGGGAGCTTGCGCTTTCCGCCCTAGACTTGCATGTCACTGAGCCCGAGTAAATTAGTTCCTTCATGTATCCAATGAATAATTGGCATAACATGTGTAGATAGGGACTGCGTTAAAAATACAATTACTCTGACGATGCACATATGCTTTGTAAGTATGTTTGGATTTACAGGGGCTTGTGTATCACTTGCACTAATATTTGAACTGGAGGACTCACTAATAATCTGGCAATATAAGCAAGCTACCTGCTGCTCTATTCTCATCAAAGAAAGGGACAAGAGAAGTGCTTTCTAATATATCTTCCTTGTTGGATAGAAAATGAAAAGCTGAGACCTTTGCGAACACACCAAGTATATGTAAGTATGACATGCTGGGAAAAGAAAACGTTTCGAACAAACAGAGAGGCATGTATAGTGAAATGAGATCCCATTTATCATGGTAGTTTTACCTCTCCCATAAGGTAGCCAGTTCCCCTATGGATTTCCTTCACAATTTCGTGTCACAAGAAAAAGTCACTTTTGGCCCAACTGGAAAGGTCGCCAAGAAGACGACAGCATTTGCTAACCTTTGTAGCAACTATAGAATCATAGATTGCTATGAAGAGTTTTAGTTCCAACTAACTCGCATCCAAGAATTAAGTAACACTGATTGTGTATTGTAGAATGGTTCCTTCAAGGCAATAAAAATGTGCTAACTATAAATCCAATTTGTGGTCTGGCCACACATGTGTGTTTTCTAAAGTTTGAGCTTTTAAAGGGAGGGAATCCTATGTGGATTCCAGTTAGCCAACTTTTTATTTACCACCTAGTTTTTGTGATTTATTATGGCTGTTCGGATTTCCAAAATTTTGTCCAGTCAACATTAAGCCAAAGACATTGGATTGCAGTAGTAGTACGTCCACAGGTTAAATATAAAAACGAAGGGTGTGTAATTGACAAGTAAAGTGAGTAGGAAAGGAAAACTTGACTTTTGCATTAAATCCCAGTATTTCACTTCAATACCTGTCTTTGTGTATTAGAGCAGTATTAATGCTAGAGAAAGCATTCGCATATGGTAACATGTAGTAGCTCAAGGCTCGAAGTAAACGATATGTTTTGGCAAACAAAGAAAATAATATGTCAATTTACAATATTAGCATGCACCATCCTTAAAGATGTCACAATTAAAAGTAAGTAGCTTCATTACTCCATGAAATCAAATACTGCTCTCCATAACTTTCCATAGTAAAGGGTTGTATAATGATGTTGATCGGGGAAACTTGATTATTGTCAAGATCTGTTCAAAGGAGAACGGACTAATTGATTCGATATGAAACTTCTCGTACACTTGTCCGGGCCACAAATAACATAATTATTTTTGAGCTAAGTCTGTGGGAAACAAGAAATGGTTTCCGAATACTAATGATATGTACACAGGGTTGTTTATTGTGTAACCGCAGGAGAATTCCCCTGGAATTAATACGACGACTTTCATGTACACACTTTTAATGAGAACTATATAAGACATGATGCTCTAGATAGAACAACTCCCTAACCATGTTTACCATATCAATTATCGGAACCATTCCAAATTCAACTCAGGTCTGTCCACTTTTGGGACCGATTGGTCTGACAATTTGGTGCTATGTGAATTTATTCGAATGCTACAAGTGCTTGATTCCTTTTTAACAACAACACTTGCACGTTGGTACGTGTACAAGAGTTTTATATTATGCACAGTTTTACAAGTTGCAAACTACAGTTTTCCCCATATGAAAGAAAATGGCTGTTTGAACTCTGCATGACTGCACCTTTTTGGCCCAGCATGTACATAATGTACATATGCATGGTGGTGGTTGGTATTGATTGTTCAAATCCGTCTTTTCGGTCTCCTACTCAATTCCAAGGAGTAATCAAATGTCCACGAACCATGTAAAGCACACTGCAGTCAAAATTACATGCCAGATCATACTGCATGCATTCAAGTGGTCCAAAAGGTGGTGTGCACAAAACTTATGTGTGTCCGTATGTATGTGGCCATTTTCCTATAAGTAATGCATGCATGCTCACGCTAAAAACCCCTCCATGCATTTGCGTGCACGCGTGAAACAATCCAAGTGAGCTTAGTTAGTTAGTTTTCACTGGTTGGTAAAAAGTGTCTCAAAAATTATTTGGAACCATGCTAACTAACTAACCAACCAACTATAGGGCCATTCAAAAACCATGTGCGTGTGCCATATTAACTTGACTAACTAACTTACTAACTAACTTACTAACTAATGCAGTCATTGGGCTGGGTACTGAAAACCATACCTGTGTAGAAATAAATACCTTTCTTGACTGCACGCATGCAACATATCTTTAATAAATTACATGCCAATGATACGGGAACCAGCTTCAAATATTGTTACAAAACCAATAAATACATGCATTAGAGCGGCGGCAAGGTGGTGTTTAGGGAAGAAAAAATACGATAACGTTAAAAATGATGCTATTTAATGCTCTAAACTAGTTATTACCGAACCGATCCATTATATGCTTATCAATGCGGTCTATTTATCCATCAATTAATTAACTGACTGAGAACTATCTTTAAGTTTATGAGTACTCGGATTTGTCTGAACTATGAAACAATAATAGTAAGTACAGCAAACTCCTTCAAACTGTAGGTTCTAAAATTATTATTAAACAATGTATCCAATACTTAATCATACTGTAACGAAAGATTGTATAATATATGTAAGCATTTGTTCAACTGAAAAGCTCTAGCTCTTGATATAGGGAGTTGTCGTATGAATAAATAAATAAACAAATAGAATACAAAGAAATCATGCTGCCTACTATAATGAGGCTAAAATAATAAAGCTAATTATGGAACTCTCCATTTCATACAGCAAGTTATAGAACACAGAGACAGACTGTAGGTATCGGTAATTTGTCAACGTCATCAAGTGAATACAATCAAGAGTCTAGGCTTTAGATTGTAATTGGCAAATTGGAACCCACGGTGAGGTGTCATGTCACTAACTAACTAACTAACTAACTAACCAAATATCACTGCATTCAATCTTCAATCATGTTGAAAAATGCAATTTTCAATGGAATCTGATAAATTCTCCGGAAAATTAATTGGTTGCACCAGACTAGCGTATTTCCTCCACGCTTGTTGTAGTATTAATATTTACTGTTTAAAATGTGTGCAAATAATAATGTATCCTTGTTGACGATTACAATTAAAAACGGCCCTTGTGCTGGCTTATTAAAAGCCCTTAACTCATTTTAATGAGAAGCCCAAGGAAAACATGCTTTATTATAGTTTCAGAGTAGAAATCCCAAATTCATAAACCTTGGGCCGTAAATCATTCGAGTGCTTTTGTCCTCTTACTCTTACTTGAACCATGCTGTGAGAACACTGGTTCTGGTTGATATCAACAAGTGAGAGAAAATAGCAACATCAAAATCACAAAGCTTTGTTCACACCACTTACAAAGTTCAACAATACTAGTCTTATAGGTAACAAGCAAAGATGAAGGAAAACAAAACCACGGGTTACAAGCTAATCATTGGATCCGTTCCTGTCTAAAAGCATGAGTATAATACTTCAAAGGGGACTTTGAAATCATATTTTTGAAAACTGGGCGGATTTTTGGCCAGTCCATTATAGCGGTCAACATTGTTTTACTGTGCGTGCAATAAATGGGACGGTGCAGTGGCCATTAGTAACTGTTTCGTGAATGCAGCAAGACTGACTAATCGATTATTATCATCGGCCAAAAATACGGAGGGAAATGTAGATACATTAGTTCGTTAGTAGTTTTGAGAGCGACATGGGAAACTGACATGCAGAGCCAATAATAACGGAATTCTAAAGGGTAAGCTAACTGACTAAACCAACTAAAACTTGGTGCACAAACTTTTGAATACTGAAACTTACTTACTTACTGAAGTAACTAAACAAAAGTCAAAAGGATATATATATGAGCATTTTCATCCAAACATGTGTAGCATGCTGACAAAGTGAAAATAAAAATTGTGCCTTTATTTCTCAAACTCTAACTAACTACACGTAACTAACATGGAACTTGAAGAAAACAATGCTAATAAATAGTGACTTGTAGTTAGTCCCAGTCAGTAGCAATTTCGCATACATGATTAAGTAGTCTGTATTTATGATCTATTAGGCTTGTACAGTTTACAGTCCGCCCAAAAGATTAATACACATTTTGGGGAGTCAACTATTTACATAGAGCGTGAATAAATTGCCGAAAAACAATTGAGTTGTTAGTTTGTTTTCAAGTGAATAGTTTATCGCGGTGCAAATTGGGTGTGTTCCTATGTGTTCACTCACTGCGTCAAATATGCTTGCACAAAATTGTATTTGTAAAAATTAAAGCGTTTGGCTGGACAATATATTCACTTAATTCATCTTTAGAACCATTGGAAATATAAGAATTCACGTTACGATTCTTTTTAAAGTGGTACAGTTTTGGAGGACCCGTTTTTCCCAACCATAAAGGTGCTCTCATTCAAATAACACGTTTCCAACAGATCGGAAATGTAGTAATGACTTCACTTTGTAAGAATGGTAAGGTATCAAATCTACTATATAATCTGGGCGAAAAAATTACGCCTTTCACAAAACTCCCATGCATAAAAATTAAATCAAATTAGTTTGACAACTTAAACCCTCGCCTCTGTTTCTCACTAAAAATTGGCTCCCGAAATCCTTTGTTCATCATAATTGCACTGTGTAGTATGTCAGGATCCTGTGTATCTCCAAAATAATAAATTTTTATCACCTATCCAAAATGAAATCAGTTTTCCCCCTTCAAAAACACATTTTTAGATTCTGGCAGGGTCTAAACTTTCAAAACTAACTATTGATTTGCGACCGCGTTCACCACGTGGTCTGGTTGACTCTGATGCAGCACATGTGTTTTGAAAAGAGAAAAATCTTTTAGGTATAGCTAAAGAAGGTCGTTCCATATTTATAAACAAATTCACCGCAAGTCATAGTTAGTTAGCATTCATTTTTTCAGGGGTAGCTAGCTAAATGACTGATTTGTTTATAAATATAGGCGAGTGGGATCACATGTGTCTCATGTAAACAACTTTAACTATAGGGATAGTAATATGTATTTCTGGTTTACATTTTCTTTAAACCGTGTCTGCTTATTTCTACTGAATGATCAAGGCAAAACGTGATACTAAACTTTTCTTACCCAAAAATGATATCATTCTCGAATCCACATACCAATAACACAGTACGGCGTGCAATGGAATTATCATGTTAGAAAGTTTGGAATGCTGACATGAAAATTGTCCCCTAAAAACACACACAGCCTTTCAAAATGCGCATTGATTGACAAAGTATACATATTTGTTGCTATGCATTATAAAATTTTACAAAAGTTTGCAACATTTTGAGGATTGCAAAATAAGCGGGCAACTGCGGGAGGATTATTCCGCACGAATCTTAGAAACCTTTTCACATTTCGCAAAGAAGATTCCCATAATTCCTCAAATGGACAAAGTGAGACAGACTGAAATCGATTTTGGGTTTGTATAGTGGTGACTGATAAATCAAAATGCTGGGATTGAACTTGAAAAATGGTATAAAACATGACTTAACTCACTTAACAGCTGACACTACATAACATCATTGCAAATATTTGAGTTGAACTCATACACATGTAAAATTTTACGGAAGCAAGTATAAATCTTTCGTCCATCAGCTAATTACACGTCTTAAGATCTTGACTGGTGTTGACATGACAGCTTACTATAAACTTTCAGCTACTTTAGTTAGTTAGTTAGTCTGGCTTCATTTTCAATCAACAAAACTAACTAACTAACTAACTAAACGAATTTCAAAATTTCACATGCAAGAAGCCCACCACACTTTATAAACTAAAGGTTAAAGAGCAAAAAGTATTGCTCAAACTTGAACATTTTTTGCATCTGAAAATTCCAAAAATGCGAGCAAACTCTCCAAACATGCCATATTATATATTATATCTTGTGCAAATTATACATTGCTCACACAGCCAATATGACTGACTGTGAAATGAATATATAGTAACTGACTGACTGACTGAGTTAGTCAGGGTGTACAATTGGGCTGACTGAGATGAATTATTGAGCCCAACTCACTTCGATATCCACCTTTTTATCCCCTGCTCATCATTAGCTGTGCATGACAAAAGAACTTTTGAGCAATAAAATCCTATAATGTGTCCAACATGAGTGCACCAAACATGTAAATTATTGAGCCCACATGAACTACATGCCATAGCTAACTAACTACAAGTTGAATCCGAATCCATACATGGCGATGGAGTTACTTACTTAATTTTGATCCAGAGACTCAACAGGAAAAGTGACGGGTGACAACTGTTTTTTTCGTATACTCATGTCATTCTTACAGTCAGTTTCACGAGTTCCCTCTATCATCAATCAAATTACAATCAGTCCCATCATAAGTCACAGTCACAAACGATTCACAACATAGTAGTTGTCTGTGTACACTTTCAGTTGGGTTGTGGCAAAAAATGTCTTTGTCACATTACATACTGCAAGAAAAACAAAGGTTTGGCATAAATTGCTGGCTCCCTATAGTTAGTCACTGAATGTCAACAAAGACTAGTTAGCTAGTATTTATCTCAGCCGATGAACTTTGGATCACACAACTTTACACAGGGATTTCAGCTTATGGGCTAATTGGAACACGGACAATACATTTCTTTTGGGTCTGTATTCTCTACTAAAGCCCCGAAAGTGTATTACTAACCTACAGGGATTGGGGATTCCTTCAGGAAACACAAAATGTCTAATTTTTCTCTGTCTCATGTAAGTTGAACAAAGTCTCGTTTGACTACAATTGACACTAATAGCGAATTACACACTATACACACACAAATAGTTAGCATTCACTTTTTTTCTCCCTGTGCAGCACACATGTGCACAGAACGGGAAACTATTTGAGACTACGAGAGAATTTAGTCGGAGCTCTCGTATGAACACACGGATCCGGAACTCACACAAGTGCATGCAGCACAAAGCAATGCTTGCATGGAGTACCATGGTTGTGGCTCAAAATTTACACTCTAGTTAGTTCATACTGATGAATTCAAGTTCTCTAACTAACTAAAATGATTTTTTTAAATGAGACATGTATTCTCTATTCTCTACTTAGTTAGTTAGTCTTCACAAATAATTATAGCACCAGTTGACAATAAGTAGAGGACCACACTTATAGAGAGCCCGTTAATTATGTATCTATGCATGGGAAGATGGGATATTAATGGGAAGGTGGCATGTTTTTGCCAATTTGAGGTCACACATATTACTAGTTAGTTAGCTAGTTTATTACAGATCGTTTGGGTACACTGTACACATGTACTAACTAACTAACCAGTTAGTTCGGTTTGAGAAATCAAAACAGATGCGTTTGACACTATGCGGCACTACTGTATACACATTTCTTCTAGCTCATTATTATAAAAAGCTGCGGTTTTTTTACCGGGTGCACTTCTTGGTATGACAAACAACTGTGACAGAGACGCATGTGTTTGCATGCAATTTTTGGCACACTCAGTTTATACATTAATACTAGGTGGATAGTTAGCCAACGTGGCGTACAGTTCACACTATAAGTTCACTTATACAGTCCATTGGAGTTTTTTTTAGTATGCACACACGTTGAATTGAATCTTATTCACCAGAAGGTTTGGTTTTCTTAACTAAATCCAATGCACGCATGGGAGCCAGTCACAGGGAATTCGCACCCCACAGCAAACGATTCGAGCTTCATGTTTCGTATGGTAAATATGCATTGGAATAGGGGAGAGCGTTTGATGACTCCAGATGAATGGTTCATATTACCCCGAATGGGAGAATTGCGCAGCTATGGCATCTATAAATTGCATAAAGTAACTTTTTCCCAGCTAATCAACGTGAATGCAACGTAATACAATGAATTGGCACTGTACCAGTAGCTGAAAAATGAACACAATGAATAAATCTGCAATGACAAGTACTTGGTTGTCATACAGTAGGGGAATGCAGTTGGGAAATAAGTTATTTGTCTATCCTATGGTCCTATACTAGTCGGCAAATCGTATCAAGAGAATTAAGTAGACACAAATTGGTCATAAAAGCGATTTGCGAGAAAACTGAGCTCACTACTTTGCCATTTCCCTGGGAAGAAAAATTCGGAAATATGGTCTCCACAATTTAAGAAACAATACGATGACACATATCATAAGTTATGGTACGCAATGGTAAATTCTCACGTAACGTAAATGCTTTCTCCATTTTGCAATGTGTTTATTTCGTTGGAAATTGACGACAAACATGATAGTTAGTTGCACTTTTGGATCCAAAATACAAACTGTCCTAAAAACCAAGCTATGGGTTTGACAAGAAAGTTATAGTTGGTTAACATTTACGCACTCATGATATTTTCATATTTTTGCTAGGTAGTAGTAGTTATAGTACATACTATTTACACTTTTCTTTTAACCACATGCACTAACTAAGTTAAGATTGAATTAAACTCTAAAAATTGAGTGAATTTACAGACACATGATAAAGATTTACAAAACAATGTATTTACAATCACAAAAGCACGAATAAAGCTGAACGCCACAGATGTATGTTTCCCCTTGTAAAACTGGTCACTTTTTGGAGATTGCTCTATTCGAAACGCAAATGGGTTCAGCCATTTAGTCAGCGACAAACACAAGACTTATTATGCATTTTCAGTCCCTTATCTATTATTACTACTACCATTATTATTATGCCAAGCAAAATCCTGAATTCAGTCCAAGTGAGTGCGTATCCCTATCTAAAACAAGAGAAGCTAATCACAGTTATTTGACGAGATCCCATTTTCCACAACTTCTCACACAAATGCCCAGGAAGGAGTTGAAACTAACAAGGAGCACAGATTCGATCTCAAGCAGACTCAAACTCTCTTTGCGGCAGGACAGGGAGCTCTTCTCTAACTATAAATGGCCTTTAGAATGTTCGTCCCAAAAAGTTGGCATGTAGTTCTTTGAATCCCAATTTTTTGTAAAAGTCTGCCACAGATTTGTCATCACTTTTTACTTCCACAAAGCATCCAAACACACCTTTAATGCACAAATAAACAAAGTACTTTCCCATTATGAACAAGGAAAAAAATACGAAAACATCTGAATACATCGAATAAAATTGAAAATAACATACCATTGGCTCTCAATGCAGCCAGTACACAAGTCATCAGACGTTTAGGTACACTCGGATCTAACAGTTGACTCAAAACCGTAAATTTTAACTCGGAAGGGTAGGTTGTGGTTATATCATCAGGCAGATCTTTCAAATCTGATGGTGGCGAAGATTCATCCTGTCAAGCATGAATGAAATTATGGGTATTGGATGTAAACCATACAAAAATAACTATCCATAGCCAGTAGAAATTAAAACATAAACGGTACCCACCTTCAAAAAGTCACCTTCTTTCATAGAGGGAATAGAATACTTTTCTTTCAAAACTTTTTTCCAATTGGTATTTAATTTGGCACGAAAATCCTTGGCATGAAAAGCGGCAACAGCAACTCCCACAATATTATGCCTTTCATCTTCCACAACGAAACTCACTTCAGCATCCAAATGCAAAAATCCTTCTATCCACCTGAGAAGAAAACAGAAATATACTCAAACTCTATGGGTCACAAAATTCTGAAATTAACTATTTGGTACGCACAAATCACATGGTAACTGAGCCATGGTCATCATTTCATCAGGAGTAGAGGATCCCTCCTTGAAAATGGACATGCACACTTTGTACACAGAATCCAGGTCAGTCTTCTTATACGGACGGATTTCATACACTTGGGGTGAAGGGATCTCGGGCGCTTTGTAAATGAACAGGTCTGTCCCTCTGTCAACAGGGATTAATCTCTGAAGTTCTGCTGTAAGGCCACCTCTAATGACCCAAGGTTCTTGGTCACCACTTGTGAATGCTTCTCTCCATCCTTTGGAGAACCCTATTTCCACATAAGCCCATTAATAAAACTAAAACAAAAAACTGAAGAATTAAAAACTAACTAAACTTACATGTGTAACTTCCGTGAACATAAGATGTAACGCAAACTGGGATTCGGCCCAATGCTGAAATAAAATACAAGTGCAAACACATGTATATGAAAACTTAATGTTTCGCCTGGTAGTAGTTAAGTAGTTACGTTCTCATTTTTGTGGGATAAACTTACCAAGCCAATTCACATAAGTACATAACAAGGAGACAACACCTCGAATGTCCCAAACATACGGATACAGTTCATAAAGCAGTTCTCTATTACATATCATGTTCAATTTCTTCGTCAAAGTGTCCACGCCATCTTTCAAGTCTTGGAATTTTTCTGCTCGGTTGTACCACTCGATCACCTAAGCCGATCCATACATTGCTAGTTAGTTGGAATCTTTCAGCAAGGCATGTCGTGTTAACTTTAAGCTAATGGACAGTCTAATGTATTTACCTCTGGTCTTAATTTGTCTTTCGGAGTAACACCAGCCACAAGATTGGCATTTGTTTTCAGCCATTGAAATTCTAAAAGAATTTGGAGTCCTTGAGAACCATGCTCGAATGGTAAATAAAATAAATCACAAAGCAAGGTAATATCATTTTCGGATAAACTGTTTTTCGGGTTGGTACTTCCAGCTGATTCATCTTCAGGAACTTCAACCTAGAATTATTCACATTTTTCAAGCCTCGTATTTGGTAATGAGATATCGATATTTACTATCTTTCTACTATAACTTACCTGCATTGTCGTAGGAGGAGTACTTTCCACGCAATCATCAACCGAAGCGTCCTAAAGAAAAATCAGCCCATTTTTAGTCATTAAATTAAACTAAATAATAATTTAAAAGATAAACGGAACATACTGCTGTTCGGTCGGCAGAATCAACCATTAGAACATCTTCTGTAGGTCTATCAGATCCACTTATACCATCAGTTGGGGAGGAGTTAGGTGGTGTCGTGTTGTTGCAATCCATTGGTTCCATGTCAGAACTGGAATTGGTCTAAAATAACCACGAAAAACCCAATACTTATTCCAAGCAGACTTTTTCAAAGTACGGCACTAATGAATTGCTTGCAAACTGATTCAACCATACCGGTGCATTTTGGTTGTCACTATCATCTTTGTCTTTCATCAGCAAGTCAGTAATGTCCGACTCCGAGTTGCTTGATTCTGCCACAGGAAGGCTAGCACTAGTGCAAACTCCACCGGTGGTGACGGAAATCAACGAGTCTGCACACACAATCTGTGAAAAAAATTAAATACAAAAATATATAAATATATATATAAAATAATAAAAGAATAGTCAATCCCATAACACTCAACTTCAACTGTAGCATACAACACTTTACAAATAAACTCACCTTGTTTTCTGACGCAAGACTATTCATTATGGTTGTTGCGGTAGAGGAAATCACACTACTGTTCACATGACCATTCTATACATCAAAATAATACAACCCCATGTGGTTAGTGCTTAGGTCGGCTGAGCGAATATTAATACAGTAGGTTAATTTGACAAGCGAGACTGAAAACTTAATGAACTTACTTCCACAATAGCGGTCAATTCTTGAGATGTGCAGTTCACTGTCGGCACCGGAGGCACAGACATGGGGGAAGTGACCATACAGGAGGAAACTGTGGTAGTTGTTGTCGTGGCAGTCGTGATGTCGATGCAAGTATTCACTGAAGGGAGCATGGGGGCTGCAATGGAAACAATCTGGGGTTTAATGATTGGACCCCACACTGCTTTTGATTTATCGAATTCTTTCGACCAATCCTATGGGATGAGAAAAAAGGAGAACTTTCAATTACTAGGTAACGAACTGTGCGAATGCAAGAGTATAGAATGCAGCATGATATGATAAATACCTCAATTGCCCTTTTCAAAGCTACGACAGGGTGATACACTTGTGGATCTAAGTTTTCTGGTACATGGTTTGAGCTGCCGTCTTCATTTTCAGTTTCTAATTTCGCGTCCGCATTCATTACTGTGAAACAAAGGGAGCCATATATTGATAGAATTTCATTAAAGGGGATTGGAGGTAGAAATTATAATAGTTGCAGTGAAATACTACCAACCTATTTTCTTCTTTGCATCCATAGAACACTTACTCCATTGAGCCAGTGTATGGATAGCAATGAAGTTGGCCTCATATTCACAATTAGGGTTGGTAAGAACACCACGTAGTCTTGAGATGAGTTGTGGGGATCTTCCAGCATAAGGACCTAAAAAGACTCGCTTTTGATCATAGTCGTTGGCATGTATATTGTCCCAAATGACAGGAGGTCTTTTTAAAACTTCAGTCACTTCTTCGATCGACTCTATAGTAACATCTTTTGTGACCACTTTCCCACCTAAATACCAAAAACAAGCACACACAGTTAACTTAATTTACAGTACTATGACAAAATAAAGGAACAGCAATTAAAACAAACCTGTCCACATTATGTCGATATGGGGATCAAGTTTTGCACCAATCGTCTTAAGATATTCAGAAGTTCGTACAGTCGGGACAGCCCTAGTAGCACAATATTGTGTGGGACAAAACAAGAATCTGTCCACAGTGATATGATGATAGGCTTCATTAGTAACGGACACTTGAGCATGTGCAAAAGATTTGAACATTTCTTTGTCCGCCTTGGACATTTCAGGATCGATATCGTCAAACAGAACTGCAAATGCTACACATCCTAGTTGATTTACCTGCGCATGCGCAATACAAGATGTAAATAACATGCGTTAAATAAAGACTTTTAAGTTTAAAGATTGCCAGTTTTTGACGATTCTCCATTTGGAAGTTATTTTACCTGCTCAAGTTTTCTTTTTAATGCTGAAATGTCTTTGTTACTGGAATAAACAATGTCCAGTCCAGGGGATATAGCATAAATGAATCGAATGTCACTTTCTTTGGCGGCCGATATTAAACTGCTCAAATGCTCCGCTTCTTCAACTGTGTACAATTCACGCCAATATGCCCTGTGCTTGTAGTCGTCTTTTGGTGCGTACAAGTAGGAGTCCATTCCCCATTTCTTCATTCTATTGGGCATGACAAAATATATAAGCAATTATTTAATAAATGAGTTGATGGGGAACTATGAATAGCGAAGATTCCAGTTTATAAATGACACTAACTTTACGAACAGATCCTTCCGCTGTTCCGTAGTCCACGGCCGACCATAAAAGCCTGTCAAATTTAAGAGATATTAGAGCGAGAGAAATTTAAGAGTGAAAAATTTAGGCAACTATCATTCATCTATTTGTTTTTATTTAATGTCGAGCCAGTCGAACATCTATTCTTTTTTGACATGGCATTTTCGTATTTGTCGGTCGGTAGGTAGGTACCTTCGACAACACCACAAAGGAATCCCTGTTGTTTTTGAAAATCTCGATCCGGTGATTCCATCATTTTTTAGAAACTTGACTGAGCAATTTTCAAAACGGAAAGTTTCAGCAATCAGTAACGGAATAAAGTTCAATTAATGTTAATTGATTTTTGGGTGCTCATCCAATGAAATTCAGTAAAATTATCATTTAGGGCTCGTAAATTTCCACTGTAGAAGTTACAGTCTTAAAATAAATACTCTACACACTTGGCCTGAACTTAGTTATCGCTCTACTCTTTCTTACGTCTCAAATTAAGTAGTAGCCAATAAGCCAATTAATCGAATCGGTCACAAATGTTAAATAATCTGATTTTACAATTTTACATTACAGCGGGTTTTTTGGATGCAACATAGAGTGTCAACATACATTATAGCTGCACATGGGGCTAGCGCTGGGGTAAGATAGTGTCAGTCAATCATATAGCTGGCTCCGTCGTACGTTGGCATGGCAGGACACTTCAAATGCCCCCAAAAGGTCATACGCCTAGAAACATAAGGAAAATGACATTAAACTTGTCAAATGAGGGATAAACACTATTGATGCATGAAAGCTAACCCGGAGGCGGTCGAGTTGCACATCCTCTTCGTAGTTATGATTCAGATTTGAAACTTTTGAATAATTTTGAACACTATTTAAGTCCTTCAATACAATTCTTGAACCACCTAAACCGACTATCCACAATTTATGAGCTTGGCTGGTGCATTATTGTCAGGTGTCAGGTATCAGTTTTAACATTCCCCAGTGCTCAACTTGATGCATGTGCTTACATTTTTTAGATGAGTAGCCACTAACTAGCGATTAAATAGTGTCGTGGTCGTCAATATTGAATAGTAAAGCATTTTTTCGAATGCTCTTCTTTGTTTATCTTCGTTGGTTAATTAGCTGTTGGCTTCATCGGACAATCGGACTTAGCTTAGACAGGAGACCTTTTACTCCACTAATCCACTGATGTAGGAGTTCGTAGTTGGCTTTCCCAAACTAATTGGACCACTAATACACTGACTGAACACTGATCACTCCCGCAAGATGGGGAAATTTGTGCAACTGCAAAGCCATACAGCCATAAGCTAAAAACAGTCCAATTATCTTTTTGTAGCTTTTAACATTTTTATGTCCAGTTCTTCTGGTCGGCTCCCATCTATACATGCTTTACATTGCATTGCATTATGATGTCTTCCTCACAGTGCTCCTTTTCATAATTGCCTCCCGAAATCTCCCGAAATGTCTTTGCTAGCAGGGTTAAGTGTAGCAGTGACTTATTTAGAAATTCTAGTTATTAGAAGTGAACTATATAAAGAACATGGCGACCACATGAGCTCACTCACAATTGGCAGTAAATGTAGATTAGCTCTGCTCCTATCCTGGCACGGAGCAGAGCGAAGCACGGCCATGGAGATCCAATTTTTTTTAGAAACTGGAGTAGAGCTCCAAAACATTTAAGGAAACTGGAAAGGAGGTTCAAGATTTTTAAGTGGTTTGGAGCGGAGCTCAGACCAAACTTATGTCACTGTACCCAATCGTCAACTAGTTCACTATGTCGATCATTTCACCTTAAAAAAGGAGCTATAAATATTCAATATGCACGCATCAATAAGAATCAGTGAGTGGGATAGGGTAACAACCAATCCCAAACTAACACACTAGCATCAGCTAAAGTCAAATTGCAGAAACATCTCCTTTGTTCGTTATCGTTGGTATTCGTTCTCATAGCGTGTAGTGTATACACAACACAATGTGGAGCCGCACGGAGCGTTTGACAGGCAACCGGCCAGGGATCTTCCATTTCCATCCATGTCCGAACCGAGTCCCAAATGTTCTATATACCCTTTTTTCACCACTCGATCATCACATCACGCAGTCACGCACACATATCGGCTACTACTCTTTCTATAGTGGTCACACTATATGTTGTCCGTTAAAAGCACATGGTGGGATATCCGCCATTTTACTTTTTGCTCTTCATCCTCATCATCATTCATCTTAGGTAAGTTCAGTTCATCTCTATATACTTTGCATTCAACATAAATCAGTTAATTCAACTTGCTAGCTAAAAGTAACCATTTCTGGATTTTTAAGTTCAAGTTTGGCGATCTAATGAAGTCTTACCACTCTTGTCTTTCTTATACATTTCTTATCACAAGTCACTGTTCATTCTTGAATGCGTCCTTCCGGGTATGTGCTTCAGCTTTTGCATATTTCGCCTTTTTACGTTTATTTGTTGACTAAACCCTTTGAAAAAGTCCTACTATGCAAGTGAATTTGAAACGCACATTTCTCTAGGAAAATTATGAGCCGAAAATATGTTCCCGGTGTTGCTAAGACTGCTCCTCCAGCTTTAGATGCGATATACCTCACTCAGAGCTATTATCGCAACCGAAGCGTTTGCCGTATGTGGACCGCAACTTCGATGCATAAATTTCCTTCCTCATGCCAGGTGTGCTCCATAACTCCCACGGCCACACTGCGCTGCGTCCAGTGCGGCACAATTGTGGAACAGGTCCAAATTGGGAGACGGTGTCTAGTGCACAAGCCATACGTAATTCTCACATTCAATTCCACTAGTTAGTTAGACATTTAATGGTATAATTCCATGTTTGTTGTGTACACAATTTTGGTATGCGGAACATGGGTGAATAAAAGTCCATGTAATTGCCTCCCTTGTAAGTAGTTTGCATATTTGCATTGCAGTCGGGCATGTTGTTCATATTTTTTTTATTGTATTATTGTATAGGAGGCTTTCTTGGATTTTGCAACGGAGATTTGCAACATCTGTCATCTTTGGAAAGGACTTCTGATACTTAAGGATGAATAGGAGAACTATTTGAGAGCTGCTTGAAAAGAGGGGGTCCAAAAAAATTGCTTATTATGATCTGTGAGTAAGATAACTTAAGATATAATAATAGTTAGTCAGCTATCTAATTACTTTGTGTTTATGAAACTAACAGTCGGGCAGTTTTAACTTTAACTATTTGTTGAAAAGATTTGTAGAAAAACTTCTAGTATTAACTATTTTAAAGAACATTTTATTTATTTATTATTTAAGTTGACTATTAGTTTTACAAGGTGTGTTTTGACAATAAATTTAAATAACAATTTTTGTTGTACTGAATCCTGGAGACAACTTACTATTGAACTATTATACTGCTATGGCGTCGGGTAGCACATCTGCTGTGTAGGATAAGCACTTGGTCATGTGGACTTTCATTTTGCATCTCGTCGCTTCGCAACGTTTTGGTTTCATAAAGATTTTTTAAAACGCTAAAAGTTGCGTATTCTTGTCAAAGGATATTTTTCAATTTTCAACCGGTTGAGTTTGCAAAGTTTTCAAACCATGGAACTTTACACTTCTTGTATGCATAAGTTCTTATAGCCAACTTGCATACATTTGAGTCCAAAAGAGAAATGCTAAAGTTTAAGAATGTTTCTGCCGTGAATTTCATTCCTAGTTTAGCGAACTTACAATAATTTTGAAAGCTAGCGAACTATATTTAAATAATGAGTGAGACCAATTAACGACCATTATGATTCCATGAGATTTCCCCATGCTTTCTAACTCCTGTCAAGTTCTCCCTCATGCAGGTCATGTGCAGAGGACAGATTCTCACTCTACAACTATCTATCATTCCTAAACCCGTGTATATAGTATATCTATTTCTATGCCTAAACCGAATATTCACATAATTTTTCACAAGATTGAAAAACAAAAATTCAATCAAAAATTAAAATCAGGGAAAGAAAAGTTAAATTTAAAAATCCAATACAAAAACTAAAAGTATTGGAAGTTAAGAACAAATGTTGAACAAAAAAACTTGTTTGCGTGAAGGGGCTGCATCTCATATGATATGATAGTTATATCTAGCTAACCCAAAAAGGAATTAGCGCTGCTATATGGAAACGGTGGCCACTGGACCCTCTGACTGGGGTATGAAAAGGGACCCTTGGAAGGACAAGAGCATCAGTCGCTCCGCAGCTCTCTCACTCTCCTGACTTGACTGCTTGCTCCTGCGACCCTTTTCCTGTTTTGGAAAAAATCTTTTTTGAAGTGGACCAAATTCTTCTAAAAAGAGACAAGATACACACTATCATGGATTCCCTATGGTCAGCTGCCATCCAAGATGCCTGCCACTTTGCCAGAAGAAATGTTCCAGCCCAAGATGATGGATACTGTTCCGGACTTTCCAGCACGAGGAAGACTAGTACGCCTGGATATGTACTTCCTCCACTATATCTACTGATGTAAGTTTTTTGATTTTTTGTAAATGTCTCATATTGCCCCTTGTGGATTGTTTTCTTTTGTTTGTTGATTACATTCGTGCTATAATAATGTATATTTTACAGGCGTCATTGATGCGGCTTCCTGTTCCAGCCCAAGATGATGGATACTGTTCTGGAATTTTCAGCGCTGCCACAACTCCTGGATGCTCTTGTCATCTACCTTCTGTTCCTGTACCTGTTCATGTTGTATCAGATGAAGCTGCTGCTGATACAAAAGATGAAGGGATTGCTGCATGCCGCTTGCTTGAAGACTCTATACATTTGTCCACTCAAGAAAAATTGTATCTTGTTATTTCCAGTCCCTGTCACTTCCGAATTCTGAGTGAGTCCGAGAATTCAACAACCAACAACATTTTTCTCGACCTGAGGGAGCTGGATGTCGTCATTGTTGGACCTGGAGGATTTCGGTACCCCGTGACTGTGACTGAGACTACCTGTGGGCCCTGTACAAGTCTTGAGCTCACTTTTCTTCCTTTGGAGAGTGGACAGTACACTGTGAATGCATTCTACGGACCGTATATGCTCCATTCCTGCCCAACCACTGTCACAGTGCGAAGAGGACCAGTTCCAGTTTCCAGATGCCCAGTTGTCTCTTTTGATGTTGAGATTCCTGCTGTTGTCAACAATTAGAAGAGTCCCAACGCTCTTCCTCCCACCGATGACTACAAGAACAAGATGACTTTCCGGAAGCCATGGGGAATCGCTGTCACACTCGAACCGAGTATGTAAGTTGTTTTCTTATACTATTATTTTCTTAATATTTCCCTTATTGTTTTCTGATTGTATATTATGGTAGTATTATAGCCTGCATGCATTGATATTCTACCTAGTATATGTATATTGTTTTGTAATGTGGTGGTGGTAATAATTATTTTTTTCTTTTGTTAATTACAGTTGTACGTGACGGACCGGGAACACTATGAAATTCACGTTTGGAGCCCCGAGGGCGATCTTTTGACCCAGTTTGGATCCAATGCTGGACTTTTCCGACCCACTGGAATTGCCTATGACCAAGTTGGTGACCAAATTGTCGTGTCAGACAAGGACATAAGGACAATTAGCGATCGTCATCTTTTCCTGTTGTTCCGGCCAGCTGCTCAAGACTTTTGGATCCAGAGGACACCGAGATGGCCAGTTCCTGTACCCATGGGGTGTTGCAGTCTCTCCAGATGGGACTCGTCTTCTACGCGCGTACTTCTCCCAGCCAATCAGATAACTAGGTAGAGGTGGGAACTTTGCTCTTGGCTAGGAGAAGTACGCGGGTAGAAATCTACGACTTTACACGGTATCAGGTGACCCCTTATATTTTTTTAAGTTCACTCTCAATGAGGTACCAGTACCGACAACCGACATTGTGTGGCAATTTTCATTGTGATATAGCTCAAATGAAGCTTGAGAAGTTCAAAATGGACCATAACCAATATTATCCTCCTAACGCATTAAAAATGTTTTTTTATATGCATTTCGACAGCCGTGTAGACAGAATCGAAAAAATGGTATATTCTTGTAAATAAAGGAAAATTACGACATATGTATGTGAAAAATCGTATTTTATTATAAATATATGATCATCTCGTTAACATTAAAAGATCATATGATCACCTCCCATACATATTAATCATGATGTCCTTTTTTGTTGCTAATTAACTAACTAGTCGACTACATAAAGTCTTTTTTAAACATTAGACATAATACGATGTAAAGTACTCTCCTCCACATACGTAAAAAAAGAAGGAAGTTAAAATACCTAAACAAGGGAGGTCACTTTACCACACGTTAGCAGAAGAAAAACAAATTGCCATTTGCTCCTATCATTACATAAATATGGGGCAGCGGGCAACCGAGTCTCCATTGTGAATACAAATCAATTGCATAATGATAATAATAAATAATCTATTAAATTACATTATTGGCACACTACACAATTAGATGTGGCGAGTTTGCGAGAGTTATTATAAAAAGTTGAGAGTTAAAATCAAGTTAATTTGTTGTCATTATACAAATTGTGCTACTAGGACCATTTTATTAGAATTGGCAGAGAATTTCACCCACAAAACTGTATTCTATGTGAACGCGTGTTAAAACTGTAACGACAGTAGACGGTATTTATTAGCTTATATTTAATATTATGCATACAAATTGTCAATTCAAAATGATTGCTGCAAGCTGCACAGCGAAAGTGGCCATGAACATTGGTTCGCCATTTGGTTACAATGGACTTTGATGTAAGGAAACCGGCTTCTCACTTTCATTATGAAATCCAGCCATAAGTCTTGCCATGCCATGCAAACCAAGTTTCAAAGCACAAGAATTGGAGCGAGTAACGTTCATAAAAATACTAGATTCATTCGGTATATAAGACTTTAAAGTTCATAAAATGGGAACAACCAATATTAATAAAAATCAACAAGTCTTCATCTAGTTTACAATGGTAAGTAGATAACGTTGCAAAAAAAAAAACGTACAATATCAATCATAACGAATTTGTTTATATTGAATTGCATCTAGACATAAAAAGCCAAAAAGTTTAGTAAAGTAATAAACCATTCACGATTGGAAAAATATATTATGCAATGTTTGGACATCCTATAAAAAGTAACGGGACCATGTCGCCCATAATTTCCACAGACGGGAAAAGTCCATAAACGTTAATTAGTTTCAAAACTAGTCAGTGCGATCATACATAGGACACAATTATCGACAGGAAAACTGGACCTGTTCTGATCGGCATGTTGCGCCGGCCAGTGAAAGTGATGGATTTTAAATATTCGTGCCAATGGGGAAAAAGGGGAAGGCAGCAAACTGAGTATTGATGGGCGTTTTGGGAGAAGAACAGACATATAGGAAGTCATCGGATTGCAAATGTGTGCGATTCAACGTTGGCTCTGATTCTGATCGGTGGATTTTTGGGAGCGAGCTCAATAGGTTTTCCAGTGTAGTCAGAATCTGAATATAAGCAAGTTAGTTAAATACGATCGGTCGGGAGTATTATACTTCCGTTTTTGTCACTTTTACCTGTCTAAACAATGGTCTGTCATCTCGGGAGTATTTTATACAGTCTTCCAGCAGTCTCTTGAGAGCCTTAGGAGTATCCGATCTCATAAGCTTCATCTCTGGTCGAAGTTGACCTCGGCCCACCAAGAACAAAATCTGAAATCACAAGTTTCGCATGAAAAATTGAAATCGGACATGATTCTAAACGCCTGGTTCAGTTGGATTTTCACCACTAAAACCCAAAACCTAACCTAGACACCTAAATCGGCGTGCTCCCTAAATACTGATCCCTAAGGTATTATGTCATGCGAAAAACCTATAAACGAGTAACGAGTAGACATACCTGATCTTTGTGACTTATTGTGGCATAGGGCAGTTTACCCGACAAGATCTCAAAAAGCACAATCCCAAATGCATACACATCGGACTGGAAACTGTACGGATTCTTATCTTGCATTCGAATCACTTCAGGAGCCATCCACAATATGGAGCCTGAAACCAATATCAATCCGATCATGAAAGAAGGAAACTAATTTAAAAAACTAAATTTTGTCTGGTAAACACCGAAAAACCAAACTGTACCTGAGGGTTGTTGGAACTGATGAGATCCGGAACCCGACCATCGGGTTTTCACCGTGGCTAGACCAAAATCCCCGATTTTTACAGTCATGTCGTCATGAAGGAAAATGTTGTTGCTCTTAAGATCCCGATGGATTATATTTTTTGCGTGTAGGTAACTGTAAGTAAGTTGGAAACGAGCAAATCAAAATACCAGCTTTTCAAAAATCGAGAATGACCGATCAACCAACCAATAGAAGTAACCGGTTTAAAAACTAGAGCACTATAAAAATTTGGAATTTGAGGACTTACTCCATGCCTTGAGCCGTTTGCCTTGCAATTTCGATCTGAGTGAGCAAAGGAAACTTTGAGTCGATCACATGCAGATGTTTGTAGAGAGATGAGCCCTCACACCATTGGGTCACAATCGCCAGTTGGGGCTTGCTCACGCAGCCCATAAATAGCAAAATATTGACATGTCTGAAATAAGAGTTAAAAATCTTCATTCAGCCACTATATTAAATTATGCTAAAAAAATAGATACAGAAGCCTTCTCTACTATTTAGCTAATAGTCATTGCCAGTCACACACTGCCGATAGTACACACAACACAGGCCTTTAATAACAATCTTATTGTACTATCAGAGTGGCCAAAACGAAAAATTAGTGTTTGCATTAAATAGTTGAGAAAAAAATTCACGTGAAACTTGCATGTATAGTTGACTTTTGCATTCGAATTTTACCACCCATAGGTAACGAGGATACTATACTAATATAAACCATATACGAGTCGGAGACATCGATACTAGAACAAAATTTTACCGATGTAATATTGCGATACGTCCAAATCACAGTCTTGGTCAATCACAGAATAGCAAAATCTACACGGCAATCATCCATATGATTTAGTGCTTACCTAGTTTTTCTAAGCACAGCCACTTCATTCTTAAAAGCTTGAAGCTGTGCGGGCGTGGGATCCTTGACATTGAGTGTCTTCACAGCAACTGGACCATGCCAAATCCCTTTAAAAACGGTCCCAAATGACCCTGAGCCGATTCGATGACCCACTAGAATCTCCTCTGCAGGTATTTCCCAGTCTTCGACAAACTCCAAAGAAGTTTTAGTCATCTTTTTGCTGCTGTCGTCTGCAGAGCGGGCGCGAGGTCGGCAATGTCGTAAAGTATTTGTGGGTGATGCTTGGGCCGAATGGCTACTGATTGAAACCTTGGTAGGACTGCTCACGGGGCTTCCCCCGGTTGCTGTGCTTCCGCCAAATGTTGTGTATTGGCTCCCTGTTTTAAGGACAAAGAGAACAAATATGATTGATTAGTGGCAACGAAATTTGTCATAACAAATTTCCTTTGGGTTATGAAAAGTGAGAGTTTTAGATGAACAAACAACAACAATATACAATAGAATGAACGAGGTGACACCCCATAAGAGATGTTACAGAGTAAGTGTAAAATAGTAGCGCAATTTTACCGACGCCGACAGATAACAGAACATTTGCACAAGTATAGATGAAAAATGGAAATCATCAATATTTTGCTGTTTTAGTTTGAGACCTGACCAACAATCAATCATCAAATGAATCAAATGTAGTTGAAGAATATGATTTACAGATTCGGTCTCGGCTACAACTGTTGATAGATAAAAACAAAATCCTAATCCCTCAATAAATTTAAATTTACAATGTAAAACAAGTATACATTCAACAAAAATATACAATCTAAAACCATTTAAGAACGTGTACACGTTAATATCGAAGTCACTTGAATCAATTTATTATCATAACTGCTGTGAACAGCTCAAATGATGTCGATTCGACAGATTTCCCTAAAAACCGATCATTTACTATAGAATTTCAATGATTTCCATTTTTGGGCCAAACGGGCCAAACCTTCCGCAAGCTAACGCTGATCGAACTGTTAGGAAGCGATAAGTTACCGATCTATACGAAAATTAGGTTCTGACACTAAATTGAATGCAAAGGCCACAAAAAGCAAGTAGTTGAAAAAAGACACACAAGAAGGCTCAAAAAACCCAATAGCCCATCCCCCCACATAAGCCTGTGTGAATATGTTTACTTGGACCAATGGCCAGTCCGATGGCCAAATTTGTAAGTGGACCCGCCCATGCGAACCATCCAGATTTGTTTGTGTTGTTGTTGTTATTGTTCCCACAACCATTGGCTGATTGAAGGGCCATCAAAGGACCAGGGGGTGGCCCGACATTCATGGGCACACAGGAAGAGGCTGCTATCATCATAGCTGGTACAATTGTCCCGTTTGGGGGGTTTGGGCCAGTCGAGGGGGTTGTGGTCGTCGAAGATGAAGAACTACTAAATGGCCACCAGTCTAGACAATGCAGACGAAATCATGCACAAGGAACAAAAACACAGATGGACATGCGGCATTCGGGCATTCCCCTATTTCAGGGGAATATAGAGTGATGACCGTTGGGGTTCGTTTACAATAACGATAAAAGTATTTGGTTCAAATGTAAGCTTTTTTCATATTCGGCTACCCACTAGCCCACTGCCAGTTATGATGTTTGGGGTTACCATCACACATAAAACAGCATTGAATTCGAAGAGAAGAACGAATTTTGAGCGACATATTGTGACTGGCAATGGACTGGGGAGCATTGTTTGAGCCTAATAAGTTCGCAACATAGCTCAAAAAATTCGCCATAAAATCCATATTCAGTATCCTTAACAGCTGAGGTTGAAGTGTTTTAAGGCAATTACAATTCCGATCGTAAATTGAGAATCGATATTAAAAAATTCTAATGGACATTAGCATTTTAAAATTGAAACCACTTCCTTTTAATTTTTTTCTGTTCATGTTTTCCATATTAAAAATTTTCATTAATTTCCCTTGCTATGAAAGTATTTAGAAGCATTGGGACCCAATATTTTGAATTCATAAGGAAAATATACTCTGCATTTTTTGAGCCACATTAAGATTAATTTGGCCGTTAACAAACTTCATCAGTTCATTAATTGTGAGTGAGAACTGTGAGCTCACAATCAATTCAAGAAGAATAAATAGGATTTCAAATGGATTCTAATTAATTATATCTGTCTGTAGTCTGTAATAACCAATTTGAGTTTCTCGGCTCGAGTTTACATTTAATATTTACATCCCATGCGCTAAATCATGCAACACAAAACAAGAAAAATGGGCAGCCACATAAAAAAGATACTGATCAAGCTGAATTTAGACGATTACGAGTTCCCCTCTTACTTTTAGTAAAAAATTGTACTTGATTTGATAGAAGATAGAACTAGAGTTCAAGTAAATTAGGGATTTACTCGAGTCGTATAGATTTGAGCATACCTTGGAAACCAGAGTTGCCTTTGACCCGATGTAGAATTTCGTCCGAGATCTCTGTGGGATGTTGACCCACAACGTTATAGCATACATTTGGAGCAGAAGTTGACCGCTCCCGCTGTCCCAAGGGCGGGGGATGATTCTTTCGTTGAAAACCCCCAGCTTCATCTGGTGGAGAGAGGCAACGCTCTAACAATGGCTCTGTTGTCTGTGCCAACAATCTGTCCCAATAAAAAATAGAGTACTTAATGAGAAAAAATTGAATCTAGTCATTCAGAACATTGACGAACTAATGTACACAAAAAACACAATCACTTCCTCTTGGCAAAATATCTTTACGTTACAACAATTTCTACTGTCATTTTATTTCTACACAGATTCAGGCGGCCAAACTGTGTGAAAGTAAAAATCCCACTTTTTGCTCCATTTTTCGCTATTTTAGGTACCCGTTGGAGCCACTTTTTGAAAGGCGGAATAACAGGTGAAAAAATTCCAAACAAAAACAGATATTTTGAAAAACGCTATGCACTTACAATTGATAATAGGTGTTTTCCATGTGATCCTGAGTGCAAAGTGCGGGGACACTGCCCGCGCATCGTTGATGAAATCGGTAGCCACAGGTCCGACACTGAAAACCTTGGAACAGCAGTCGACGGCAACATTCACAATAAGCCAGAGAAAAGAACGTTTTTCTCACCTGAATTTACGTACCAAACGGTCATTAGTTTATCATTTCTTCATGTTTTTTAAGGAAAACATTTTAAAGACACAAAAGATCACTGTTAACTTACGAAGTTGTGCGAAATACTAGTGGTTATGGGAAACTTATCCAAAATTTCTACTTTGATTTCTTCTCCATTGAGTTCAGAAATGTCTGCTTCCCATGAAATCTGAACCTGCGTGTTCCACATAAAATATTTTGAAACTTCAAGCATATGAACTGCACAGAACAAAGTATTTGGTTTCCCAGCATCGCGGCTACAATATAAATAATATTTTCCCATTACGTACGTTAGGATTAGAACATTTGAACACGGCACATATCTCAGGGTTGAGCTTTCGACGCTTTAGCGGCTTGCTTAAAGCATCTCTCACAGTTTGGCCAGGTTTTACCTATAACGGCACGAAAGGTTAAATAAAACTATTGCTTGCTTAAGAAAATGGAAAAATCGGTGTGGTAAATCATTAAATCATACCTGAAAGGATGTGCGTTGCTGATTGGGCAAATAGGCCCGTATCACACATTTCAAAGGAGATCTGGGGGATAGGCCTTCATCGCCTGGAAATTAATAAAGGTGGCAATGAAATCTTTAAGTTTGACAGTTAAATTAAGTTTTTTTTTTTGCTTGGGAAGACAACTTAAAATACCTGAGATGGCATGCTGAGAAGTGTCGTCCATATTATGGAGCGAACAAATGGACTCAAAGGGTGGCGAAGCATCTCGGTTGCAGTCACTTGAAGACGCCATCAAATCTCTTAATTCACTCTCTTTTTTCTCCAGATCGTGTAGTTTGTTCGTCAAGTCAGAATATTCCTGTGAAATCAAAAGAAAAAGTACACATTATTTCTTCAGGTCGTTTCAATTAAATAATAAAGGGTCGAGTCTCGAGTCTAATACGTAGTGTTTGGAGCTACTGGAGGGAGCATGTTGAGAGTCATTCATTCAACTAACCAAAAGTTAGGAAAATATGAAAACTAAAAGAACTGATTGCTCGACTTAATCGAACAACGTTTTTCAGCAATGTCTCCTTGTGTTTCATTCGCTGGGTCAGCCTTTAAAAATTGGAGCCGAGGATCGAGAAGGCCCAGTTTCATTCTCTGTTCATTATCTGTTATATATCCATTCTATTCACCTTAAAGTTTGAAATCGTTTGAAACTGAACATTATATTCACTCGTTTTCCAGTCAGTCAGTCCAAAAAGGATGCAAATATAGAAACTATGAAAACAAATACCTTCAGGTACATGGAAGGTGGGTCTTGAAATCCAGAGAATTGGTTGTTGAGCGCATCGATATTCTCTTTCGTAAGACGAATCACATTTTCTATAGATTTCAACTGGAAAATAATCACAATCACAATTGCCAATAAATATACAATGGCCTGCGAACAAACTCACTAAGTAACAATGTCCAATAATGGAGCATTTAATGACTTACCGACTTTGTTATCTCCATTCCCATCTAATTGTAGTAATAATAATTGCTGTTACCATTTTCTTTAATCGTTTTTCGATTCGCCGCCGTTTCTTGTTGAACTCACGACCCTAAATATTGTCGTTTGTTACTAACTATCACTATTGTTTGATTCTGATTACATTGTTCCAGTAAGTTGCAAACAAACAATCCTATTTTCAACCAAAGAGGGGATATATAAGTGATGAAGTGAACGACACTTGGAATAGATATTTCTCTTTTTTTGCATCATCCCTTTATTGCAGCATAAAGTTGAGTTAGTTAGTACAGTAGTAGTATTAGTCCTGCGAGAGGAGTAAGTATACGAACCGTACACCCTTTTTAGAGTCCTCTACTCGTACAGGTGAGTTCAAGCACTGGAATATGGATTATGTGAGACACATGAGTTCAATAAATTGAATTTGCTCTCCAGTTTTACTGTTCATAAGGATTCTAACTCATAGAAAATGCATAATTTAAATATTAATAATTGGCTACTAGTCTCAGGAAATGCCAAAATTGTTCTGAAAACTACACAGACCAATTTGAAATGGTTCAGAGCGCATCCAGAGCAAATCCGGCAGTCAATGGTTTTTAGGATAGCTATAAACATGCATTTAAGTGCATCTACTAAGCTGGTAGTTGAAAAAACGAGAAAATTAGATTCTAGAAAACTTGGATCATTAATTTTTTGTGTAACTGAAAAATACGTGAGGAAATCAATTGTTTGGAGCAGATTTAGCAAACACGTTTAAAACACCCTATCGGAGCATTAAAAGCAGATTTCCAATTCCACCGGCAGACTTGCAATTCTGGTGATTACGGCTTGTAGCCAGTCCGTCAATACGTGCGTGCGTATATTATGTACATTTACAACAACAGTGGTCGTCCTTATAGTAGTACAAAAATCTAAAATAAGTGCAAAAATCCTCTTCAACATATCTCTGTTGTACGTGTACTCGGAATACAAGATCATAGGTCGGAACTCGTTCACTTGTCAGATGATACAAAATTGCACTTATAGATCCCAGTTCGGCATAATAAAATGCCACAGACGATTTTAGGTAGCCACTACAAAAAAAACAATGACCATAGCCTTGCAAATTGTATCTAGCTGATCTTAACAATGCCCAAATTTATTTGATATTGGCAAAGGAAGTTCAAAAACTATGTTTTTTACTAAATATAATTTTTGTGCGAGTTTAAAAAATGCCAACTTTTTGTCAAACTAACTGAACTGCAATTACATAAACATAATTACACTCCACACATTTTTTACATTGGTTGGGATGGGCTTCTTTTTTTCCCAAATTCCAATTTTTAGGACGGCAAACTTTTCGCATAATTACAGGTACACAACGCACAGTATGATATTTTATAATACTGTTTTTTTGCTGCAATGTTTATTCGTCTGAGAATGAATTTCGTTTGCAATGAATCTTTCATGAATACACTTGCTAACGTTTTGAAACTGAAAGTATCCAATATTGCTTGTGAAAGGATTCCGCTTTCTGGCCCACAACGAAAATAGTAGATGGCCTAAAACTAACTTTCTCAGTCAGTATAGCGGTAATAGTAGATGATTTGCTTACACAGGCGTACCAAATGGATTCAAGATGAACCATGAAATAATTACATGCACATTTTCGTATACCCGAAATGTCAATCTGAAGCGAATATATGTATTTTAAAACCGCACTTGGTCATGCATAAGATTAAGATGCACATTAAAGTTAGTTAGTTAGTTAGACCTATTTGTTCTGCAAAGTACATAACATCAAACCATCACGTAATTTTTTTCTTTTGTACTCTGGTTGGGACACATTAAAACACATACTTAATTTTATTGGAAAATCTGTCCTAAAGAGGTTTTTTGAGATTCTTGAGATTACCACATATTTTGGGTCTAGCAAGTCTAGCTGAAGATTCTGACAGCACTGCAAATCTTTATTTACTCTATAATATGTCAAAACCATCACTAACTTCCAATCAAATGCACAGGAAAAAATACTTTTACCAAGAAAAAGTGCCCAAGAATAAAATTAAATTATCACAGAAGGGCAACGAACTCCACAACGTGCCTAACAGAAAAACAAAATTGGTCAATCACATTAATCGTATGACTGGAAATTTAACTCTAATTCTTCCTTTGCGATTTGCGATGCTGATCCTATACATTTTTCTCTGCAGACCAACTGACATTATAAAATATCCTTCAGTCCCTTTTGTCAAAAAAATCTTTACAGTAGCATTTTAATAACTTTTTTAAGTCAGACGTACAAAAATTCAAAACCCAAATTTTGGGCAGCAACAGATATGGCAATTTAAAGTAAAATACTATTTGCATTTGGAAAAGGTAAAGATCAAATCTTTGTTTGCATGAATTTTCAAAAAGTAATTCATAGATGTGATTTTGATAGCTTCTTTTTGCTGCATTCAATTCAAATTAAAAAATTGAATATCAATGAATATTTATCGTAATAGTTGAAGCTATACGGTTTGAGCGTTTCGCATGAGTTTAATAGTTTGAAGATTTTCTACGGTGGCTTGTTAGTTTTTCCATCTCATTGCATTCAATTTCATTTCATTTGAAGGGAACAATGGATTCATATACACTCTGTCCGAAAAAAAAGTTTACACCTAGATTTTTGGGATATACTAATAACTAGGAGGGCAGAGATAGTAATTTTCATGTATTCTGTTACTACTAACAAGCAATGCATACATGTCAAGTTTCATCCCGATCGGATCAAGGGTTGGCGAGAGATGACGTGTAAACTTTTTTTTCGGACACCAAAAAATAGTTTTTTGAGAATTTCTCGCCAACCGTTGATCCGATCGGGATGAAACTTGACATGTATGCATTGCTTGTTAGTAGTAACAGAATACATGAAAATTACTATCTCTGCCCTCCTAGTTATTTGTATATCCCAAAAATCTAGGTGTAAACTTTTT
>Ga0210040_10001443_pt1 | contig 35832 bp, 17 predicted proteins | sample CryGeyCG12114_NA_FD_185462 | JGI IMG/M metagenome (GOLD analysis project Ga0210040, IMG submission 185462) | Groundwater microbial communities from aquifer - Crystal Geyser CG19_WC_8/21/14_NA (SPAdes) (version 2) | ecosystem: Environmental > Aquatic > Deep subsurface > Groundwater | place: USA...
AGGAAGAAACATTTCTCTCTCTGGATTTGTAAATAATCTTTTTGTAGACTCTGACTGCATCTTTAGTTCCTTTTAAGGTATTCAGCAATGCCATAATGAGTATGTGTTTCCTCATTGTTATAGTTAAGTAGTTTGTGTAGATCTAAATATATAGCTGCACGAGTATAACCAAATTTTGTGAATTAACTTTGTAGTAGTATAGATGGTATGGATTAGATAAATGATTTTTACATACCAGCGAGTATTCTTTATCTTATAGTAAACTTTGCATAATGAATTGTGTACTTTATGCATTTAACGTTGAAGAGAAATGTTCAGAGAAGGGCGAAAGATTGATTTCTCTAGGGAGCCTGCATGCTCGTAATGTTGCATACAACATTGGAGTTAAAAATGCATTAGTGCTCAGGTTATAACGCACCTTAAATAGATGTTTGGATTTGATGTTGCCATTTTTTCACTTTTAGCACCTGTCCCTTTGGAAAGCATTTGTGCATATTAATAGAAGCTATACTAACGTTTTATATGAATAAAAAGCTTTAATGATGAGATTTTATTGTGTAATCCAACTAGTGTATTTTGACTCATTCATATCAATTGCTTTCAACGTGGAAATACCGGCAGTATACTCACAACTCATTCAAAATGAATGGAGTTATGGATGAAATCTTTTAGTTAAGTAAGTTAATCTCAACACCGAACCCACTATTAGATCCTGTACTGCAGTTATAGGTTTACAGGGCGCGGGCCTTAAAAGCCTAGAAAGTCCCTTTCAAGTGTGAGTTTTTTTCAAGACGCCGGAATGAAAAAAGTCCAAAAAGTTTTCAGTATCTACGATGTTGCAGAAAAGTCGGGTTATAGGGCATTATGCTGCCAAATCTTCTGTATCAATTGCAGTTTGTTGATGACATATTTTGGCTCTCATTTTTTCTCTATTTTTCCAAAAATGAGTAAACTATTGAGCGGCGAACATTGCTTTAATAATTTACAGGTAGGAGTTTTTTTTCAAAAGTTGTAAACGTGTTGTGCATACTAATTGGTAGAAGGTAATTGGTTTTATACGCCGCAGGATGTAAAAAACAAGAATAAATGTGGCATGAGGTTTTGAGGGGGAGAAGCTTTCACAATCACAGCACTCGACAAACACAGCCTATTTGTTCCAAACAGTAGGGTTCATATCCGTTTGTTCCGGTGAAAACTTTTTTCATTACAACAACCGGATTCTATACCATTTTGAAGACCAAAGCCGTAATGTGAACGAAAAATAAATGGCTGCAAGTCAAGCAGATTTCGTAAATTTTTTATTCACTGTCAACTATACTTTTTGTGAAATTGTATAATGTCAAAATAAAATTGATCATATGTAATGGATAATATACATGGAATAAGCCAGCTCCTTGTACCATTATCCATGAGAACTAATATAGTAATTACTAGGAACTCATAGAACTTAAGAAGTACAACATTTCACAACGAGACAAAATGTACTGTAAAGCGAACCAAATTTTTCTATATCCTTCTATCTAGTTCACATAGGAATTCCTACACAATTGATCTGACAAGTTCCCAAGTACACTCATTGTCTTCCTAAAAACTAATTTCAAATGACTTGAAAGAAAATACTTGCATCTTCTTTGCTTTGGTGCTCACCAAACCAACCTCTTTGACTTGCTACATTGTATAACTTTTCTCCATCACTCTCCACACAAAAGCTATACCAAAGTTACGGAAACCACAAGCCATCTATACACAAATTTCTTAAACTAATAGCTACATTTTAGCAACAATTTCCATTTCATTTGAACATGAATACTTTCATTACCTGTGGTGATCTTTTAGAAAAATGCCTGCAAAATAACTGATGCATAAATCTTTCACTCACAAGACTTTCACTCCAAAATGTATTATCTATCTGGCCCTTTCACAATCCCTAACCAAATAAATTCTTACTTTTTCTATATTCACTACTTTTCCTATTAAAATCTTGGCCCAATGCTACTAAAATGAGACAATAAATTATAAGCATAGGTATTCACTTACTTATAGTATAGTAAGCACCATTAGGACACAGAAATCACTATGCAATCTAATTGCCTCAACAGAAGGGATCCAAAAAAGTTACTTACATACGTAAAGGGGGGCGAAAATACTGTTAAAAATCCAGACTCCAAGCATGCTGGGGCTAAAGGCCAAATATATTACACATGGCACCACTCAGCATTATGATATCATGAGGATGAGAACAAGTCAAAAATTGAAATTGAAAAAGTCTTATAATTAAGTTGGCAGAGGGATCTGAATTCCAAGTACTGATTGACTAAACATCAAAGAAATTTGTCTGTGACAAGTGTCATTGTCACACAAACAATTATTAATGTCCATTTCAGAAAAAAGGCAGTTGTTCTGATCGTTTACTTATCCGATATTGTTTTTTTATTTCAATTATGGTGGCTATAAATCCTGTAACACAAGCCGCGGAGCCTAAATCGTTCTACAGGGCAACTGCCTTTTACTCTGAAATGGACATTAGCACAGTATTTAGCATATATATTAAGGTTCTGTTGCTCTATCCTCTTTTTATATTCCACCGATATAATATGACCGATATAATAAGTATGACTAATATGAGGTATACAAAGATTATAAATAAAAGTTGCAGTTTATTTTCATAAGAATGTATACGAAAAAACATAAAAAATGGAACTCTTTGAAAAAATGTAATCATGCAGGTGGGTGGGTGTGTACCAAACACGAACACAAAGTCATAGCTCCTTAGAAGCTTTAGAAATACCGCAAACACCAGATGGTTCCAAATTCCAAAAACAAACCTCCTACTCAAAAATAATAAGATAGATAAACGAAGTCAAAATGGGTTTACCAAACATGCTTAATCTTTAACGCTACACTTACTTACATACACATTTTTGCTCTACAGCTATGGTGGTGTAATATCGGGAACTAGTAAAATATACATTTCCAATTTCACTATACACTACACAATAAATATAGATAAAATTATTAACTGGAACAAGCGGATCCTACCCTCTGTTCACCAAAAGAACTTTCTGGAAGTTAGATTATTAGTCGACAGAACAAGTTATCTTATACCGGAACTAAAACACATATATACATTATAATATGCTGAAAATTTAGCTTATCAGTGCATTAAAAATATCGTAGTCCTGGTCAGAATGACAAAACACAGTAGCAGGTGATGAGCGTAGCATGTATCCGGTTGACATCAAATACCAAATGTCCATTAACATTTCACTAACTAACTTACTAATCTTACTAACGATACATTAGTGAACCAAACATCCAATAAAGATGACAAAGAGGAGTATAGCAGTTGGCAAAAAACTATACTAACTATGACTATACTACATATGCATGTGATTATTATTGTATTTTATGTCGTCCAAAAAACTATAGGACATATGATCGAAAGTTAAACCAAACTGAATAGATTTCAACTGGAGAGTGATTTGAGAAAGGAATGTATGTGACCTGATACCAAATTCCTAAAAATATGATTAGCTGGAGACTAACAACTTTATGTTATAATTTACAGCCCGAAGCCTCTGACTCTGATGTGCGTACATAGATACACAAGATCCAATTTCAACTGAAGGTTATCTTTTAGACAGAATTCATCAAACTGACGCACTTATATGCAAAGCTGACAATGGGATGAAAATATTGGTAATCTGACGACAGAGGATGAATGATAGAAAGTCAATGTGTGCACACACAGAGTCTATCGTCGTCTCCCAATATTCCTTAAGTAGGCTGCATTCGCCAGTATTTGACTGTGTGATTGACGCATTCTTCTCCTTGCAATTTCCAACAAAAGTCGCTGCCTCAATACATCCAATGGATTCACTATTGAGAGTGATGGCCCAGCATTTCTCCTCGTCCGCTGTGAACACACAAGGAAAAAATACATTATGGTTACTATGAATGAGAAGCCTTTCGTTCTTAGATTGCTACACAGTGATTAAAGCAGTTAATGTACACTAGGATAATTGAAAGTTGCGCAAGTTGTCAAATACATCAAGTTAGTTGGATCTGAACGAGATTTGTATGAGTGACTGAACTTTCTTAAATAGAGAAAACTATATTTACTTCCTTTGGTTAGTTTGTTGGCCCGATCATAAAATGGATTTGTTAGTTATTTGAATAAACGGGATTGCCTAATCTATTGAATTTAAAATCTTGTATGTTATTCTATGTGCAAGTGTCCATATAGGAAATGGGTAGTTTGACTAATCTTTTCATTTTAGCATAACTGTAGAGCCATTTGCTCGGTATAGTAGTGACGCATTTGAAGTTAAACACTATTCCAAAGTCAATTTGCACATCCATGAGAATGTCCGCACGAAAGTTCTTTTCATGCTTCACGGTGTCAAATGAATTGATTAAGGCGGACGACCTTTATTATTTACTTTCTGTAAACAGAGATGGGTTTTAATTTCCCGGTTCCTTGTACATATATGACATTGCCTGGTAGGAGTCAAGTTTTAATTATCGTATTAACTATGGGCATATACAGTCGCGCTAAATATCAATTACACGTTATAAAGTTAAGCCCATGCCCATTTTTGCTGTTGCAGAGCAAATTGTTAAATTTGCAGTTTAGTACTAGTACAGACAAACTAACGTATATTACGTGAGGTTGACTTTGATGAACTTAATGAGCAGAAAAGGTGAAATTAAGCTTCCAGCTAAAAACTGTTCTACATGTACTATGGGGTACTGCGGTACTCTACTCCCATTTTTTCGTCTAAAAAAATTAATTAATCCCACAGTATTATGGCTATGCCATTATAGCCTACTAACGTACAAAATGCAACTTTTCGAACGGCTTCAAAAGTATCTCAACAGAAAGGGAGTTAAAAATATGAAATCCTCAATTAAAAGAGCATAGTAACGCAAATAAAAAATACTTTCAATTGGGCTTGATTCATGAATAACATTGTTGTAAACCTAAAATCCGGTAAGCTGCAGTACCGCTGAAACTTATATTGACGTCATTGAGTTAAAAATTCTGACAAGCTTTTCTGGAAGATAAAGCTATTACATTGTGCTTCTTCTGTAACCATAACGAACCTCAACATATGCCCCACCTCTATTTCCATAATCCATACGCTAATGTAATATTCTATAGCATGAAGAGCAAGTCTGTCGATTTTATTGTCAAAACTATATCGGACTTAAGTCTTTGTCATACTTTTAGAATATAGCTTTGGTATTCAAGTACTCTAATAATATATGGTGCATGGTAGGCACATTTTCATTGTGATCAGGAGCTCTTCTAAGAGACTTATGAATCTCTTTCCTATCAATTTCTTGATAGCTGAAACTTTCCCTCATACTATCAGCCAAATTTAAGTTGCTTCTATTCCTTAATTATATTCTCTTTACACAAGATCATGTCATGATATCTAGGCTCTCAAATTACTTCAACTACATCATAGATCATAGTCACTTATTTCCCATTGGTAAACTTAAGATGCTCAATTTTTGCTTTTAGTCCCAATGCTATACTTGATCACATTTTATAGTTGAACAATTGAATCCTTATTCCTATTTGATGAACTAAACGCTAGTAGCTAACCTGTTGCTGTGGATTATGCGATGGAATCCTATTGCCCCATTCAGTTAGAAGATATAGATGGGGATCGATGACTGTTTCCCATTCGTTTGACTCCATCATCGATTCATCTTCATTCTAACGGGAGTAAAGAACAATATAATTCAGTATGAAAGGCAAGAGATGTTTTAATATTGCTTCCTTGCTATCTCCCCCTAGTGGGCTATCATATTGTCCCAGTATCCGAACTCATTATCTACATGAGAAAGTCTGGAGTGTGAGTCAGTCCTTAGTATACAATTGAGCTGACAAGGGCATGAAATCGCACTGTTTCTATAGTAGACAGTTGTAGTATACGCTTGGTCTCGAGGGAACTTTAAAATGAAAGAGTTGTGTAAGTGTAACTAATTTAGCCCCACGCATGTTTCAAGCCGCAATTTTCTTTGCAGATCTTAGGGTTCCTGCCACATGCAATCTAGTTTTAAGATGTACATTAAAGTGATATTATGTAGCTCTTTGTCAATTTCATTGACTTCGTTGGGACAGTAGAATGTAGTATGAGGCTTTAAATTTTAATCAGATGAGGACCACAGTGTCTCAGTCAACAAATTCAGTGGGCAGGCAATGTTGCAATGCTGGTAAAATACGACCGGAATTCCGGTTAGAGAAACCAGGGGCGAAGAAGATTTGATAACATGAATGAAGCAATGCTACATAAGGCTCTCAACCTATTTGTGCATGTAGAATTTGATATTCTATTGCAAAGTGTTTGTTTTGCAGTTCAGTTTCGTTGGACATAACTTTTTATGAATGAAATGACTATTTCAAGGAATAATGAATAATAGAGTTCACTGTGCACAAGATCTTGAATCTATAAAAAAACCTAGGCGGAACGATAAGCTAAAAGCTTACACATCAGCCGAGCGCAATGTAATTGGTCAAATCAGAATCTTTGCTAGTCTTACAAGACGGAATTGCAAAATAAGATTGATGATTTCTTTTATTGCGCTCGTGCTGTTTCACATCTATCTAAATCTCATCAATTTTACTTGAGCTGGGATTGTGATTTTTCAAGAACTGCGATCTAAGCACTAACCACTAACTACTAAAAAATCCTTACTGAATTTGAAATCAAAGAAGGTTATATAGGGGAAGTCCATATAATTATTATTTTTCGAAAGATAAAACCTTCGTAAAAGACGCGGTAAATTTTTAAAAACAAATTATCAATGGAAATGGAAGTTAGTGAAAGTTAGTTAATAGCTTGTCCACAATTGATTATTTTGTAATACAAATTCATGATTCATATCATGTGAATGTTGTCTGGTTGTCTCGCGTCCTATTCAAAGCGCTTTCTCATTTCGTGCAAGTTTTAGTGCTAGTAACTTTATTTTGATTTGTGCTTGAAAAACATTAGTTATCCGGAAGTTTCCTTTAAAAAAGAGATTCATAATAGCTACGGATTGAATTTACACAAACTATAACAATTAAGCAAAAACGAAATGAAGAATAGCAGAAAATTTCCCGAAACAACACATTAGGTCCTATGCAAGGTGGTAGAATATAGTACTAAATACTACATTCTACCACCTTGGGTATGTACATCATGAAACCTTACAACTACGAAAGTTGAATTGGCTGCTGAAATGAGAACAATTACTTTAAAATGATGCATAATGCTTGTTTCACGGGCGTCAATAATTAGCCTCAAACCAAACCAAAGTGGAGTGGTGAAAACAGAACCCTATGCAGCTATAGGTAACAAAGGAAATGGAAATCCAAAACTTATTTTTAGATAGTACAAAGTGAGTAGATGGAATATAAAGAGAGTCTATATCTCATTAATTCCAAAGTTGACAACCACAACCCGAGATTTCCAATATATCCGCTCCTTTAAATACAAGAATTGAGAGCGGCAGGTGCAATCCCACAAGTTTCATTTGTGTAGTTTTACTCCCAAACTGCGTCACTCACAGGAATCACAAATGAAATGAATCCTTTCACATGCCATTTCGCTGCCAATGAGTTTGAAACAAAGGTAGCAGAATCACGGAATGTTTATCCTGAATTTTTCCATAATATACATCGTTTAGGTACAAATTGCCCTGTTTTTTCTCTCTTTATGCCTTGATGCACTCATCCTGCTGAGATTTCTGACTAATGTTAAAAATTGTTTCTCCGAATCTCACTACACTTCTGCCGCAATATAAAATACATGATTCATGTCGACAAGTCTTCAGCCCTTACAAATACCGCCCACGCAGAACTAGCTTTACTGGAACTGGGGTTTTAAATCCTAAAGCAGATTGGATTCATCAATCATCCCAATAATCTAACAGACAAACAACTCAAGCAATTGATATTGCTGATGCTAAAACTAAACGCCACTGTGAATCATTCAAGATAGATTGCTAAAATCAGCTCCACGCCACGCGTCAATGATGTTTAAAAACAGTGCGGAGCAGCATTGGTTTAACTAGCTCCTTTTGCTAATGGTTAGCAACTTTGATATTGTTGATCTCTGAAGTTAATACTACAAATAGTTTCAGATTGATTTGTTTGGACAAACCTACGCAAAATCTTTCGAATTAAATGTACAACGGCCACGTGCTGAACTCTACAAAAAGAACTCTTTGTTCTATATAGTTGTATGCAAGTTTGTATTTATTTGTGTTCGATATTGTTTGGACTTGAAATGAAATACGAAACGAATGAGCACAATGTTTGGTATGCACAATTTAATGTTTATATGTTGTGGTAGTCTATCAATCTAATTAATATGGTACTGATATCATTGCAAAATTAGTTGATGTTTACTTACCACAGATTGTTGACCGGGTATAAACTCTGGGGCCAAGATCATCATATTTTCTACCGCATCGGGTCCCGTTGTCTCATCATCAGCATTCTCTTTTGGATTCATCGATCGGGGCAGAAACATGGTACCTTGTCGTTGTAGAGAACGGTACAGTTTGGATGGTTCCAGTCTTGACCGATCTTCTGAGGAAGTTGTCAACGGGTGATGTAATGGAACGCTGAGGACTGACAGAGGAGCTGACATTAATACGAGTATGGATAGAAGCATCCAAAATGTCCACATCGACGTGTTCGATTGTGCATTCGAGGAAGAGGAGGCGGTGTAATGGACGCGCCGGTGACAGCTCCGATTGGAACTCTCTCCAACTCCCACACTCGGCTTGCTCGTCATCAAGTCTGTTCTGGATGTAAATCCTGTGTTTCCAGATGGAGTAGCCAAGGAACTCATTGTGTCGCTATTACTACTACTGGTTTCAGCTAAAATCATGATCCGCTGTATGACAATTCCTGCTGAAACGTGATTCCACTAATAGTGTAGGTTGCCACGATGTTAGCTCTACTTTTTGCTGATAGTTGGATCAACTGCAAGAAAAAACCAAAAAACTTGGGTTACACTGGTGTCGGGGACATGTAAATTTGCAAAACTGTGTGGCGAAGCTTCAAAAATTGCATGGGAAATGAGTAGTAATCGTGAGTGAATTTTCCGAACTATATATTTATTGACATTTTGACGTCACTGAAAAAAATCACCTGTGCAAATGTAAGAATCATCTTTACACCTGGAATCCGCAGAACTCAGCTGGCACTTGAAAACACAACGAGGAAAATGGACAAATTTAGAATTTGAAAGTTCATGGGATTATTAGTTATGCGACTTCAGATGTGGGGCAACTGAATGATTTGTATACCTTGTACATCCTTTTATTGACTTTGCTATAAGAGATGATTGTATGTACAAAGTGGTCGCGAATTCAAGAACCAGGATGTGATATGTATACCATTTCGCCTATTAGAAGAAGTAGAGGAATATTGATGATGCAATTCACATAAGTTTTATTTTAATTCATTCTTGCATTATCTCCGCTTAGTTTTTATATTGAAATCATACATAATTTCTTCGCGTCCATTCAGGGTCCACAAAGTGAACACATGTACCGCACGTAAGGGCCCTTTCCATCACAAGACACATTTGCCTGATAATGATAATTTATGCTTATTGAATTTAATTAAAATAAAAAGCTGATTCATGTCCATGAGTCGTAATACCATGCGGACATCTGGTGAGCAGCTGCAGATTTGAGCGAATTCAAGGATCTCATTTTTAAAACTATAGAATCAATGAACTTTGCCCATGTGTACGAACAATCTGCGATTAAATAATATTTGGACACAAATTCCATGGTCATTCGGCGAGTTAGTGTGTAGAGTATGATACATTTGGATACACAATGGAATGCCGCTGGTTTGATATGAAGGTTCAATGTTCAGTTCAATCCATACGTCGAACCTACTACATATATTTTTGATTCGCTTTGATTTTGCGATGGGACAAAGTTTAGCATATTGAGAGAGTATAAGCAAATAAAGGATTTTCCATGCATTGAAGTCCTTTCAACTAACTATTTGGTATTAAATGATATACCTCATCTGTAATCCGAGCATTAGACATTAGAAATCTATATTCCATTCATTTGGATTTTAACTAACTGCGCAATTTGAAAACTGAAGGGTAAAAAAAATTGACCATGCACTCGGTCGGTGGTAAAATTTTAGGCAGTCACAAGTTGACGTTTCGAAGATAATAATGCATTCACTCATTCATTTCCAATATATACATTCAGCCTTCAACTTCAATACGTTTGTCAACTTTGAGACTTTGAACTTGACTGTTTATTTATAAAACCGACAGCATTCCATAATCTGGAATGTAATTAATGTTCTCAAATTCCCCTCGTAAATCTTTATATTGACAGAAATGCCAACTTGCTTTTGTCTCAACAATTGAATACTCCCATTTTGGATGCAAATAAAAACAAATGTCGGTTATGGAGTCGAACTGCCTCTACAACATTTTGTCAGATATTTAACCCATGTAGGCGTGACATATTCCATTACCTTTAAGCATATTTGTGAAGCAGTAAAATCATTTCTAGTCAAATATTCAGCCGACGATTTTTTCAAGAAATATTTATAGCTTGCTATTCATCATAAAAGTCTGTATAAATAGACCGATCGCTATTTCCATTTGAATGAAGTAGACTGAGTGAACTTTGACTGCAAATTGAGTCTCTGACCCCTACTGATTAAATGGATTTGGCGACAGTCGTATACTGATACCGAAAACCGGTTTTATCCGGCCAATGATTTACCATCACATATTACGCACTGTGTCCATACACACATAATTGATAAGAAATCAGTGTTACCAACAGCCAAAAGTCAAAACAATGTGGTTGTAAAACAAGTTGTATACAACAAAATATAAACAATTCGAGATTACAAACATGTCATGCAATCAATCACAAGAAATATAAGTTCAAGAGCACTTTCCTCGTCCGAATCTGAATGGAAAGGATTGCGTAGAAACGAAAAGCAAAATCTTAACAAGCAATATGAAAAATCCTACTTTCTCCACTATATATACCATACAAATAAGTAAACAAAGACTATACATTACATACATAGTCTTTGTTTGTAGGTTGAAACATTTCACCAATCCTAGATCCTGCTCCACTTCAAAGAAAATTTGATTCAATGACTATTGAAGTTGAAGTTTAGCCACTGTCTTTCTATATTCTGCACGCGTATGTGTAGTTGGTAATCTCATTTCAGAAGTAAAACATGCGACTTTTGCTATGAAGCATTACGCACGTAGACATGAAGATTCCCAATGAAATCAAATCATCTCATTCATCAAATCTTGTACGGTGTTTCGGGGCCAAAAAAAATGCACCAGCTTGTAGCTCAAAGCAAAAGGTATAGATTTCAGCAAGTTGATATAATTTAATCCAGATATCTCAACCGTCTAATACAAGTCTACTGGCCAATCTAATTAAATTGAATGGGACATAACACTGAGTGAGTAATAGACCATTTTCACGCGCTCTGTAGTGGGGTCAAGGCTGTTAAATGCATAAACTATAGTGTGTGTGTACTTGACGTGCTCTGTTAGTTAACAACCAAGACCACATGAGAGGTGTAATCAGATAAAAGGAACAGCAACAAGTAAGTAAGTAGTGGCAGTTAGTTATATAGCAAGTACTCTTTTTGTACGAAAAACCCTTACAAAAGGACTATTTATTTGATAGTTTGTAATAGATGCATTCGGATTCACCTTGTAAATAAATGCTTGCCGTTCTTTATAGTGTTACTTTCGTTGCCTATTAATCAAGTGCATTGTATCTAGTGCTACTGTTTGTTGCGTTTATAATTACAAATTGCCCACCCTGTTGTTCACATAGCTTCAGTCAGTAGCCACTAAACAAACCATAGCATGAACTAGTTTTTGCATCTTGTAATTAAATAAATACTATAGTACAAAAGGATTATTTCAATACTTTGCCATCCCGCAAATTTATTATTACTTGTTTTATTAGCTGCACCAAAGCTCATTGGTAGCCCACGCGCGCTCAAATCCCTATATGATTAAATTCCAGTTGTCAATTTCAAAGACGTCAACAATCCATGAGTAATCCACAGATGTGATGATTGTGTACGCTCCGACTGTTTTCATATGCTAGACAAGAATTTTGTGCTATCTGGGCCAATTTTCTAACCCCAGTATATTGTTCTTTGCGACGCAATTCCGCTTTTTTGGTAAACAAAACTAAAAATGTAGCTCACTAACTAAACGACATTTGGGATTCATTTCACAATAATAAACATGCGTGCACTTATAGTTAGTATACTGTCAGAACAATGATACAATGTGCAACATTATGTACATATACCTATAGCCTATGGCTGCAGGAAATATCATGAATGAAAGAATCATAAGTAACAGTTAAAAAGTGAAACCACACGCGTGCGGTGGACAACTGTAATAAGTTTATTTGTGGAAATGTTACAGGAGAGGCTCTTAAATCATTAGTCGGAATGGGCAATTTGCGTGACACCAGCATTCATTTTAATGATCTTTGTCATAATAATTATGAACACGGGACAAATAACATTGGGACATGTAATGGACCCATGATGTTAGGTGTATGTTATGAGTTGTCGACAGAAATGAAAGCATAGTATATAGGGTGAACGGTGAAAGTTTGGTGATTCCATTGTTGGAACACATGCTGTTCCCAACTCACCACCACATTATTCTGGTAGTGAGTTGTGTTCCCAACTTTAAGTCTGCTATAGGCTTATTAGGATATTGCTCTTTGTGGTTTCACCTGTTTGGTTGTGTTGATTAGATGGAACGGTCTCATTATCACTGAATTCAGGACAAAAATCTACTTTTGTGGTAAATTAATGGCACACCTGTTTGACATGGTACTTAATTTTCAAATAACACATTGTGTAATTGTTTGTATGATGCTAATGAAAGGCCAGATGTATGTTTTCGCATCATTCGTGTGTCTCAAGGCTCTCAATGTCATCCTAAGGAGAAAGTGCAGGATTTTTTATATTTTTTGTCTGCCAACTCGTTTGAAAAATTCTCAATACTTTATTCTACAAGACTAACTTACAGTTTTTAGTTTAGGTACCAGCCATGTGGTTGTGATGCTTTCGTAACTTTCAACAGCAGGACTTTTAAAGCTGATTATTTGTGCGGACTTCATTTTTCAGTTCGTTACTTATTTAAAGAGCTACAAGAGCATGCGTCAATTTTGCATCACGACTGCATGAACTGTCATAAAAACTTTGGCATGAGCACTATGGAGGATAACTGTCCGTATGCAGGACAGGGCACAGAAATGCCTTTAGGGGTACCGCATGTAATTCATCCCTGTAATTAACCAAGATTGGGTGCATACATTTTACAGTAGCTACTATGTAAAGCTAATTACGTGTGTTCCTCTTCTTCTGATTTACAAATTCTAGAATGATGGAGAAAATATTCATGCATTCAAGTCCACCGTATACCGTATTGAATATTTGATGAAAAACGCCTACTGCATATTCCTGTTTAATTTTTATCTTGTACAAATGAGCATAGAGTATCCAGTAGCTTGTACTACGGGTGAAAACTTTTAGAATTCCAAGGGGTCATGTATATAATATGCCTTTATGTACCATTCAGGTTTACTAACTGAACTGGCTGACTGAGTGAGCAACTGCCGCAATTAAAAATTCTAGCCACAAAAAATAAAGCAGCACTACGCATGCATAAATGAACTCTACTCATATATCAACTCATATGATATGAAAATTGCCTGTGAATTGCATTTATACAACTTACAACTCGTCCATGATAACAATTGAATTATTAACCAGTAGGCAACGTCAATACCAGTGCTTCTTGTTGCCCCAAATTCGATGGAAATAAATAAATACGCAACATATTGGAGTGCAATAGCCATGAATTAATGGCTATAAATACACTGCTACATTCAATAAACGCTGCCAGTGTCTTGTATTCAGGTATTATCCACTAAAATGGGAAAAAACAAGCCTTGTAGCTATTTATATGAAACGATTCTGGTGTCCAATTACTAACCAATACATAAAAACACGTCCTTACTAGTTAAATGTGTCCAACGACCCGATACAACAAGGAGCCATAAAAGTAACACGTGTCTCACCAATCCAGATACATGGAGAAATGGAGATACAGACTGACTGCTGCTAAAATCAAAACACATTACAGATGAGTTGGAAAACTAATTATCTTATTTGTGCCGGCACTAAAAGATTGAGTTGTTTATGCACAAGAAATTTCCATCGGGACTCAAAAAGGAGATGAACTTAGTTAATCAAAATCGTCAAGGGAAAAGAGTTCCGTAGTAAACTCCACAAAGACATGTGGTTTTTAAACGAGCCAGGGAATATGTCTTGCTTTTATGCACACTGCATGTGGGGGCAAAATACAGATACAGTTTCTTTATTGCTCCCAGCATCTTATAAGTAAATTAAAAAGGCTGGTGAAAAGTGAAAGCGTGCTTATCTCTTACTGGCTTAAAAGCGAGATAAAGCGACCAAAGAATATAGCGGAATTTTTTGCATTGGGATTTTGTGAAGAAAAAATCTGGCCAAAATATTATGTAACATTTTGCTGCTTTGACTTTTTCAAATTGGCTTGAGCGAGAAAAATAATTCTCAATTAATTTGACCCCCTAGGGTTATGATATTGCACAAAGGAGCTTACCATTTATGTGGGGACACAATGATACGCAATTTATTTTCTCCAGGTAAGAATTTCATATATGCTGTTATTGCTTGTGCTCAGTCTTACTCTCAGTTAGATATTGTGTATGTGACGCTACTAATGTACAACAATTCTCGTTTCTAACTTTCTTGGCTTTCCTGAGCTTGCTATGGCTGTAATATCAGATTATAGTGGTCTTGTTGTGCTTGCGTGTGCAAGTCGTAAAATAGTTGGATTGCGATTGACCAAAGGAGTTAAACTTATTTGGATTTTCTTCTCAATTTGACGGATAACAAGCCAACAGTTTGGCTGTATTGCTTTAAATGTACTTTTATAAAATAATTATACAACTTCTCTTCAGAATCCAGTTTTTCTCATCAGAAATATTCCATGAACTCTCAAAAGATCACATATTATTAATTATATGAAAGAAAGTTAATAATGCTTGACAAGATTAAAATATGTTGCAACAAAATTAATCGGATGGATTCCTTATGAACCAGAGTAAAAGCATATCCTTTTTGGTATCTCATGTTACCTCATGAAAAAAATGAAATGAAAACACAGCGTTCCTGTGCAAACAATATGGACTAACAAAATATCTGTCTCGAGTACAAAAATGCTTAAAAACGGAGCCCTATAACCTCTATAATTTCTGGGGGCAAAAAACTTCATATAAAAGTTGAAATAATAGAATTTTCTGTGATAAAAAACAACTCAACTATTTCTCAACTATTTGTGACGTAAAGCATATAAGTCAGAAGGCCACTTAACACACAATATAAGATAATGAAAAAAAAGTTTCCCATTACAACTTTTTTCTTCTAAAATTTGACTGCCATACAAATCACTCTGACAGACTGAGCAAGCTCAAGGTGTGGGTGGTTGGCTAATACTTTTAACTAGTTAGTTAGTTAGTTAGTCAACAGAGTGTTCGTAAAAAAGATTATATGAAACCTGAAACCTCTTGAGAAAAAACATACAGGCACTTGAAATAATGGAACAATAAAACTTGCGTCATCAAACCCTTCTTTTGTGCTAGAAAGACAAAAGTAAATAAATTGGTTTTGCTCCCATTAAAACTCTCTGTATAATGCCACACAATATGATAGACACACTTGAATTGAATTCAATCCAATCATTCACTTACAGTTCTGCACTCATTAAATGTAAACTACACTATCCTCCCAAGAAATGGGAGTGAATGAAATCCCACTCATGCACAATAATTCATATCTACATTTCCATCATAATTTTATCGCAGGGGATGTTTAATACGACAACGATATGCTATAAACAGAAGACCAGATTCCTGGAGTCGATGTTTTCCGTAATTTATTTATCTGCAGTAGTTGTCGACAGATAAACAAAGCCTCATAAAATTTACATGAACAGCCATGCTGGAGAGAAAAAAGACAATACGGAAAATTTCCCGAATTCCGTCTCATTTTCTGATTCTAACCCGTCAAACCCATGAGTTCATTTCAACAGCTACTTAGAATGAAGATGACACATTATGGGCATAAATTTAGACTGCTACTGAATAATCATCATGTCTACCACTTTAACCAATCGATTTTATTTCATTCAATACATAAACTAGGTTCGGATGTAATACAATCTGCAGAACAAAAACGTCTGGAGGATAGATCCTGCCTTCCGTGTAGAAAAAGAAAGGTAATTCGAGACTCAGCTCTTCAAATGGGGTAATGAGAGACTTTGAATCCAAATCCGTTCCACAAATCGGAATTTAATGCCAGAGTTCATGCCCTGTTTTGTGTAACAAACTAACTAACTATGTGGTTCAGCTAAAAGTTCAAAGACTTTGAGAACTAGTTAACTTTGTGCACAAGAGTTAGTTGGAAAATCCCACCCATGAATAGGTGCAATATATCGCTCCAGATGGTTGAAATGTAGAACAAGTTGCAAAATTTGAATATCCCCGAGGATTCTAGCTGAATTGCATGTGTGTGTGTCTGTAGTCAAGACTATGACCATTTCAATACACAAGGGGGTGAGATAGAGGGCAATATCAAACACGAATACTAAAGATCCAATAGACCGTATCAGCTGTTAACTTTGAAATGACTGCAGAGAGTCGTTCGTGCATTTGGTTGGCACAAGGTAACGTAATTTTTACTACAGTTAGTTAGTCAAGCAACGAAGATATGGAATTCCCTTGATATAACTTTTTCCAAGCTCACTTTGTAAAGAGAAACTTTTCATCCACTTACTCACTCACTCACTCACTGTGTGTATGGGAATGGGATCGACGACACGGACAATTAACTTTGCCACTTGTGTAGTAAAAGAATGCAAGGTTTGCATGACTAAGACGACAATCTGCTCTAATCATTTTTTCTGTATTTCTCATTTCAGTCAGTTTGCCTTGCCTTATTATGTGTCTTTTCAAATTCTCAGTTTGATTGTTGGGAACAGTAATCATAGCGGCCCATTTTTGTCATATTCCTGCTCTCGCTCTGTCGAATCGAATTGCGTAGGTTTGTCTATAAACTTATTGTTAATATTGAATAAAAATTTAAGTGCTTCGCTTTTATACAGCTTCTTTTACGGGCAAGTGAAAACATAACAGGAAGTAGTAAATTCTTTACGACAAACGACAATAGTATGTATTTACAGTTTGTATTCAAATTAATATCAAAGGTCAAAACGTTCAAAATTGAATCTTATTACTTTATAATTAGCTTGTCTCTTTCGGATTATTAAATAGTTTGGTGTTACTGCCTATCAATGCGAAGTCTAGTTAGTTGGCTATTGTTTCCATTATATTCATTATAGTCAAATGGCATTTTCTCAGTAAGTGAAGACTTTGGAAAATGAAACCAACAAAATATATTTTTATCAAACAAACCGTACCAAAAGATTGGCCCTACTTCAAATGCTCACCTTATTTTATGTATTCGTGGGTCTGGTCGTTTTGTTCAGTTACTGACTGCATAAAGCCGATAAAACGAGCATATAGAATGCTGACTGAGGTGAGTGTGAACGAGAATATTGTGTTTTACTGTGTATTTAAATGTACCAGGAAAAAATGAAACTGTCACACTTAAATGGGAAACAATACTCATTCCCCATTTTATTGTGCCTCCATATAGTTTTATCTGGGAAAAACTTACAGGAAAACATATAAAGTGGAGAGAATAGCTTCATATCTCATCACCTTCGGGTGATATAAATAGTGAATGGGAGCGATGGCGCAAAATTTCGTTCAGTCGATCATATGTAACGATTGTTGCAATCTTCCTTGTAGCCTATACGTGTCAGTGATTGCTTAACCTGTTGATACTAACTAACTAACTACACTAACAAGAAGGGGAGGCATTCATATAGTTACTAACTTTCCGCATCATTTGTTAATTGTAAGAAGTTCCGGAAATCAAAAAAGTCTGACAAATGACCAGTTTTTTACACACTGTACACATAAATGAAGTTTTCTCCTATATGTCAATACGAATTTATTGTGTTGGACTAATTTGAGTACGTACAATTCGTGCCTTTGATCTTTAGAACGTACGAAAAGTATGTTCATATCATATAGTGCTGTCTACATTGATTTGGAAGTTTGTACGAAAGTTTTTTTTTAATATGTATTCATCGTCAATATCTTTGAGCAATGAATTATTTAGAAGAAACACTCTGTAGCTGTGCAGATAGTTGCTATACACACTGTTTCTGGCCTCTACCTCCCCTTAAGTAAATAGCTACTGAAAGGAGAATCAACAGTAAAATGCACCTATCTATAATGTATGATTGTCACCTTTGTGGATGTAGTATGTTTCCCGTCCAATTTCATCATTTTTTAACATAGCGTGCAAACACAAAAAACAGAAAGAGGAAAATAATAATGTTTACTTACTGGAAATCAAGCTATAGTCGCCTCAGTTTGTTCCAATCTCAAAGTTTTCAACCGTACGAGTTCACTTTTCAATGACGTCAGCAAAATGGACTACAAAGAGATTCAAGAAACTCTGTTATTCTCTTATTTCTTAAAAGTGGTCTAGAAAAGTGTGCAATATTTTACAAGTAGGTGAGTTGTCCACTTTGGGAATCCAATGTTGATTCAGTTTGCAGAAGTCCACTAATTCACTTTGCCAGCCAAACTTGGTAGAATTAAAAAAAGAGTCAAATAATGTGCCGGCTAAAGTTTTTGTGAAAAGATGACTTGGCAAGCTTTATAAAAATTTAATGTGGAAAAGAAATAGATGACTTCTACAGCAGTTGTATTTGTACACAGATCAGTCACTGTGAAAAATGAGGGTCAAGGGAGCAGAACTTATGGGGATATATTGCACACAGAAAGTGTTCAACCCTTTCAACACGTACAATAATCAGATTGTTTTCCCCCTCTTATTTTTTATATCCAATGGTTCACTGACTTGAAAGATACAGAGGTTGTGCACATCTAACCAAACAAAAATGCAAAAAGTTACACAATTTTTCTCAAAACTTGATTCCTCTGTGTATCTCTATATTCACCGAATGCTCTGTTCGTTCAGAGGTTACGTATATTATGTAGCTTTTATTGAGTTTGAGCTTCACTGACTGACTGATGTGTTGTTTGCACTCTGTTTATCCAGAACAGAAGAGCTCATTCTTATAACCAAACACAAGAGCCAAAGGATGTGGTGATGGAGATGTTTCACAGTGAAATGAGATGAAGGTTCCCAAACTCGGTTCACTTGATCCGTTTTCCTTTGCGAGTGGGAGAGAGTTGGGAATTACATGGCGCTCACCCAATGCTTTCTCCTGGGCTTGCATGCATTGTGAACCTACTATAGTAGCAGTGAGTGAGTGAGTGACTGACTACACTACATACAACGGTGGTGAAACCTTTTCTCCACTTGACTCAAAAGAATGTACAACGGCACTTTTCTAGCTTACATGCTTAGTTAGTATACATTCATTGCATTCTCAGTCAGTATAAAAAGGGTGGAATTTCTCATGTACAACATCATTTGATTGGGTTGTAAAAACAGTCGCTTTTTCAATCCATCAAGAAGAGTTTTGCATGCTGACCATTTATATCAAATCTCACATTTTTCATCAGAGCTGTCATAAATTTCTTTATCGCCCAAGTCATAATACGTCACTAAATTATAGTGAATACAATTGCTAATAGATAGTAAGAAGCAGTTGCTCTGCTGGTGCAAATCATAGCTAATTGCCATATCATCTCATAACTTCTAAGTAGCATTGATGATAAATACAGTTTTCGTGAAAATTATTGTCTTAAATTGCTATTTCTTTTGGTTTCCAACCGTCAAGTTAAAACACTTGATAATTGCCGTAGAAGTCACTCGATTCTACTCTTCTGCGGCAAAATTCATAGCGTTCCACATGTTAGGAATCTATTGATTTTTATCATTTTTAGTGTTCACTAATTTTTTTTATCAGGAGTGGTTTACGCTTCGATCCTTTGACTTCTTTCCATATGACTGGACTAATTTTTGAAAGTGAGTGTTTTTTGTGGGAGCATGCATATTGAAGTACATGCCAGTTTCTCTTGAGTTGTAAATGCAATCCGGCGAAAACTGATTGAACCAACCAAACCGGAGCATAGTTCTGGAAGCTTCTCATTTAGCTATTCACCTGCATTGTCATTTTCCATGGATTCACCCGATTTCGTTATTCATAGCATTTCCATAGACTTATAAAAGTTAGCATAGCTAGCATAATTTTTAAATAACATATTGACTGGATTAAGAGGACGCAGATCACGAAAAAGACCAAAAGCTATGCATAATTGTCCTTCGAAGTACACATGCATTAAACAATTTTTTTCGTGAAAATGTATACAAACATTGGATTCATTATAACAACATATCCATTATCCAATGCATCGGCACATAATTACATAGTCATGGACCGACAGATTTTATCCATTACAATGAGATATTCTTAATATTGGAACTCCATTGTCATGATGTATCGGAATTTATCTGTACACATACTACATGCTGCTATTACATAATAAATATACTGTGGGGTGACTTGACAAGTGACTTGAGTACTGACTGTCTAGAATGCTACAAAACAAAACCTATGTTACGGAGAAAAGCAGAAATCAGGGAATGCAGATTCTCTTTTATTTTGTGCCATCAACAGATGCAATGTAAGATGAGGAGAATATATGAGAGCTTTTCTCATGCAGTTGGGAACTTTTAGAATTCAAATGCATTGCTTAAATTGTTTACATTTAACGCTTAGCAATAATAATAATAATTGCATATTCGTGTTCAATTAAAATAGTATTCCTTTGTGATAGAGAATAGAGAACATCAGCCACGTTAAACGAATATATCAAACGAAGAAGTAAGAATATTCTAGATTCTCTTTATATTCAACCTTAAGATTCGTTAAGTCCTTCAAGAGTAGTTATCTTTTACCAAACATGAACTGTAGCAGAAGTCGACAGACAGACAGACATTGCGTTTTCATAAAGTAGATATCTCCCGCTATAATTAATAATGGCAAGATTTAATTAAGTTTAAATGCTACGTTTTACAGAAAGAATGCTGTGGGGTTTAAGGATAGGATTATTAATTTGCAGTATAATACGTAGTCTAAATGCTTCGGCTGTTATGTATCCCATTATAATTGTAGGTCAAATTGCATGCAGTGAGTTGAGAATTGTATTTTAAACACTATGTTTACAGGTTGGGTGCAACAGTTTCTTTGCAAGGCATCGTTTTTTGGAAAAGTTATGCAAGGACGAGGAAAAATCGAGTTCTGCAAGTAAATTACATGTGTACATTTCTTTGATTACACCCTATGTGACCTTAAATAGACGTAGATATAAATGATTAGAACTATACTATGACAGTAAGGTGAATAATAACAAGGTTCATTATGCTGAATGAAAATGTTATGCTATATATGATACATGTATGTCAATAAATCTTTTGAAGTCTTTTAGTTAGCTAGTTGTAATACAAAAAAAAAATAATTCGGAAGCCTATGTGACGCTAGTCAGTCACGCATCTTAGAATTTTTTATGATAGTCCGTATTGATCGGTTTTAAAATAACCATCAATTGAAAAATACTTTGGATTGGATAGATATTTTAAATGACAATGGAATTGGTTTTACGAAACTTTGGCTTTAATCGCATGGATGGGTGCATTATTTCAGGAAATGCCGAACAATGAGTATTTATATACCGATACATATTTCATTACCACACCACAAAATGCGTCAATATGCCAATTAACCTTTAGCTATAGAATACTGAATATTTAACTTAGCGTTTGTAAAAATGTGCATCGCCTTAAAAACAGTCATTAAAATCAAATAGTAGGATTGACATATGTACGTGCGATGAAAATTTATTGTTCCACATAATGCATATATTTTCCACCTGGTTCTAACTCTACTGTGTTTAAAAACAGCACCAATTACTTACTTTCATTAGTGGGAAACAATATACGAGTACAAGTCGATTGAATACCAGCGTATATAGCTAAAGAATAATAACAACCAAACCCTTTTTCTCACTGTTTGAAACCCAAAGAGAAAGTAGAAAACAACTCTCTGTGCATGCATGACTCCAGTCTATTTGCATTTCGTCCACAAAACTAAGTAATTGGCTCCCAAGTTATTTATAATGAGCATATTTCATTTGTAAATTAAAATGTACACCGTTTAAAGCTAATCTCCCCGTTGTTAACTACAAGCATTTATATCGCAGCACGATACCAATGGAAATCCTAAATAATGAGCACATCTGTAAAGTTAGCTTAAAAAAGCTCAAGATTACAAATCCATATTAAATCAGAAAATGTCATGTGCTGGGTCACTTGATTTATGAACTCATCTAATGCAAACTTATGCGTTGTTTCAAACTAACTAACTATGAACTGTTAATTAGCTAAATGAACTTGTGTAACAGAGCGTTTGTGAGTACACTGCTACAAAGTAATTAATACATAATAATAGCGGGAGAACATGATAAGGAAAAAATATTTCACCGGGAGAAAGTTTACTATGGAAAACGATAAGTAGGTCTCTGGCTCCACGTGTGTACTACTTGTTCCCTAAATCAGGCACATCGTAACCTAAATATGCGATTTCTTGCACAGCCCCATATATAGTGCATTATAAAGATTGCGTAGGCAGGTGATGATAAATCTGTACAATCTGATTTAATTCACTACCGAAATACTACGTGGCATTCTATTAATAATGTTGTGTAGCATACAAATAATTGAGGAGACTGTCCATGAAATTCTAAAATCTAGATTAACTTTTTAGTCCGCATTTAGTTAGTAATCACAATTAGTATTCTAACGGTCATTGGGAAAATTGACTGATATGAAATTAGAGAAAAGAAGCAGCATTTAGGCTTCAATCCATCAAACTAATTTTTATGAGCCAGGCCAAATGCCATTTCATGAATACTCTTCTAGTTACTTATTCAGTATTCTTGGCTTCAACGACGATATTTTTACCACCATACTTGGATAGTAGCTATTGAGTTATAGATTCTGCTGTGATAATTAAAATAGTTTCCTGTGAAAAAAAAAAATTCTATGACGCAAGTGCATGATGGGATTCTTTTTATAGAGCGAGAATGGAATGCCGAAATCTCTTTAAGTATTTAGGACCACTGTTTTGCAGGAAAATATACTTTCCCAGTTTCCCACCTGACAAATTTATTAATGCAATACATTCTCATCAACGTGACCTAAGAGAGAAAAAAATATGGGTGTCAGACTGAGTATTTTTACTTGCTACTTCACAAAATTTTGTATTTTTGCGTGCGAAAGATAAAAATCGTGCATGTAGGGCTTCGCTCATCTGAGAGTCATATGTTTCAAACTTTCTTTCATTCATTGGTAAAGAATGGACAAAGGGTGAGACCTGTTTACCAACCATAAAATTTTACTATTTGCACCTTTCTTTGCTTTTCCTTACTGTGTAATTGTTTGTCGGCGGATAGGGCACATAAAAGTGATGAAATGAATTACTTTCTCTATATAAAAGATATATTATTTACTAACTTCTATTGTATTCAAAAATACAGTTTCAATCGGTTTATTATCCTCCCGTCATATTCATTATTGAAAGTTTTTGTCCCTTTCAGTGACGAAGGAAGCCAATAAAAAAGTTTATAAACAAATAACATGTTTTGGTTTGGTGATTCATTCATCACATAGTTAAAAAATAATAAAATTGTTAATTAAACAATTAAATTCAGGAAACTTTTTAATGATGTAGGTGACACGCCGAACACACTTTTTGTAAGAGAGGAGTCTCCTAAACATTCAGTCAGCAAATTGGTAAATGACGTTGAAATACTACATTTCCAGCACAAGTGATTTAGTACAAAAGTACGCCTTCAAACACTAGTCAAGTTTGGTTCAATGTTATATTGGTATTTAGTTTTTTATTAATTGTATTGGTGTTGGGAAGTTAATTTCTTTCTTTATAGTTGTAAGCAGGCGTCTTTAGACAAATAAAGGTGCAGTTATTCGAATGAAGCTTTCTCTTCTCCATTGATTACCACCAAATTAGCCATAAGTACAGCAAACACCGAAAATTTCAAGTTATTGGGTTCACCGATATCACCAACTGACCCAATCTCCGTAAGTTTTCAATACTGTTAGAAAATTGTAGCACGGCAGTTTAACGTAGAATTGCACATGATTAGCATTAGCATCAATGTATCCGCATAAGCTAAGCAGCAGTTGTCCGCACTATCACAAAGTTAAAGAAGAGAGATATATTTTAATGATTTGGTTTTGGTATTTTATGGTTCACTAGTTTACTTGGGATGGCATCCTGCAATCATTTAATAATTCGCCTGCAAAAAATCCTTCCTGTCCGCCTCGATCGAATTTATTCCGTTACAATTTTAGTCCCTTAAAGATGTCTAAATGTATTATTTTTTAAATTGCAGGTGTGAGGATTTTTTTGACATTGCACATATTGCACATGTAGAAATGTTATTAGAAAAAGGTTCGCTACTCGAGAAAGCTCTATAACATATACGTAACCTCTGAATTTTTGTATTTAGTTACGCAGAGCAAGGAATGTAAGAAAAGACAGCCCTCTTGGGTACCAAAAGATTTCAAAGTCATTAGCCAAATCTGTCAACTTTGAGCATTGATGATCAAAGCAGATAGGGTGAACAAGAATAGGAAAGCAATATGAAAGATCCATGGTAATAATCTCAGAAACCTTGCAATATACTTATATTCTGCTACACTACCGCGATTCAAAGTACGTGATAAAGGATTCCATCTCCGAAATTGGAATACATGAGTAAACGTGTATAGTATTGCCTTTTTTCATTATTATGTGACTCATAAAAGTCTTTTGGATCTTCGAGGTTATATTTGGATAGTAGTCGTATACTAAGAAGAATACGAGGAAATCAATTGTCATTCGCATGTGCGTAGAAATCGGGAAGAAAATTATATGGTGATAAGCTAGGTAAAGTAAAAGTAATAAAAATCATCATTCTAATTGTACTCGTTGCTAGATGATTTCAAATGGTGATAAAAATTGAGAAAGATTGATTGACTTTGCTAGAATTGGAAGTTCTTGCATCAGAAAATTGAAAACTGAATGATATTATTGATAAGTTATATAGCATTTGAAAAATTGAAGTTGCGGGATTTCTAATCAACTATTGCCGGGCGTACAGCGTAGTGACGAGGTTATAATAATAATGTAGGAGTTGTTCATTCATTAGCTTTTTCATTCGCTCGTTTAACATGATGAATATGCTGTGTTTATAGTTCACAGTACATTGCACTAACCGGGAATGAGTTTCGAAAAATTTGCTAGATAAATACAGTAGGGAGTTGGAATGCTAATTTTGTGCGAAAAAATATTGAATTGGGAATACAAACTATGCTTAGTTTAAATGTTTGAACATCTCTCCTACGACTTTGGGTACTTTGTAGTTAGTGAAACAAAAACAATTCAATTAGTTGATTGTCTTAAAAGTTTGTTTGTACGCGGATTTTAAAGTATTGTCAAACTAACTTCAATCTCTATTTTGGTCCATATAACAATATACAATCATTATGAGGCCCTTGCACTTAATAAGTACTGCTGGGGCTACAATACTGTTTCAAACTTATAACAAAATAAATGAGCAAATAAATTAAAAATTAACATTATTTGTTTCTCGAACTAATTTGCAATCCATGTGCGTCATCGTAATTTCTGTCACATCTTTTCAATCAATCAGCAACCAGTTTGACATTTTCATGATTTCCCATTTACACAGTCTTAACAATAAATATCCATTGCGCAAACTTTATCAATCCTAACGAATTAATTTATACTCTTCTTGACTAAAACTAGAATTGTAGTGTCTAACAATGCTCTTCAATTAAAATACACATAAACACGCTCAACAAATCCAACAAATAACACCCAACTCCGAAATGCCCATCTTGAATTTCAAGAACCTCATTGCTCCAAACATAAAACAGTTCATGTCAATAATATTGTTTTTATTGTAACCGGAGACAACTATATATACTCACTACTAACTACTATCATATTATCATGGTACATATACTTCACTTGTAAACGTGAAACAGATTTGCGCCCACGTCTCACATAACTAACTAACTATGTGCCGCATTCGGTGTCTTCGTGTCTTGTATTCATAAACTTGAAAAGGAAAGTTCTTGAAAACGCGGTGCAAATGGAAGCTCAAGTGAAATTCCATTGAAAACATCAGTTTATTGGTTTCATTCGTTTGTTTTGTTGTTTCCAGCATTCCTCCATGTACATTTGCTCACTAACTACCAAACAAACTTGTATGTTATGAATGCTTTGATAATAATTATGCGTGTTTAGTAACTACTACTACTACACATTAGATTTAGTTAGTGAGTTTGTACTAGTGTTGACTACCTGTGCGTAAAGTATACATGGAACGTGAAGTGTGTACGTACAACAACAACAACATGTAGACCAAAGTGTCCTTTTACAGTTTACAATCTTTAAATCTCATAAATACATCCGGCTAAAGGTGAAATGTAAGAGCACTACCGAAACTAACAATGGCTCTTTTGAGTCTACTAGGTTTTATGCTAGGGTATGTAGAGAGGTAATAAACAACACAAGTGAGCATTGGAAATACGACCCAGTATAAGTTGTTAGTTAGTTTAGTTAGTTAGTATAGCTCCTTTGTACAATGAGTGTGATTGAGGATTAAAAGTTTGGGGTAAATATTGAGCTGGAAAATTTTTGAGCCGACAAACGTGATGATTATAACTATCTATTATAGTGCTATTAGTACGCCCTAAATCTTTTAAACAAGTTGACGGAATGGAAAGCTATAGGAAGGATTCAGAGGATTTTAACACCTTGTGTTTGCATATTTTAGGAAACATGAGTTAAGCTTATGGTGTGCAACTTTTTTACATGCTAAAAATATTGCAAAAAAGATGTTTCCCAACTTTTTTAATTTGAGGTAGACCACACCAACTTTATGTTGTGGGAAGAAGAATGAAGAAGTTGCTAAGAATACTGTAATTAGTTGCGTAGTGTTGTTATTTATTTTCATATTGTGGTTCATCCGTAAAAAAGATGAGGAATTTCAGCCACCATATTGGTCCATATTGAATTGTCAAGCCAGCAAGAATTCTATAGAAAGAGAAATAACTACCGATTCGTTGTATTAGGCCAATATTTCGGTTGAATACGTGTATCAAAGGTTTTCTTGGGATTTTTTGTGTATAAATAGCAAAGGTGAAAGATTCCATGCACCAAATGATTACTGAGCTGAAAAATATTACGTGTTGCATTATGTACAGCTTGCTTGCACATTTAGTTAGTGAGCCGAGGAAAAATAGCCCTGGCACTCCATTTCCACTTATTTATTCCTTCATCCTTATACACTGTATTAAGAATGCTGTCAACTTAAAGCTCATCAGTTAGTTTCCCAACTCCCATTTCGGTTCGTGCAACATAAGAAAACGAGTGGAGAGCTCTGTTTGCAATTCAGTTGGTAATAGTGTAAAGTAATAATCATAACAATATTGGTAAGTAAGTAATGGTAAAAGAATTTTTGTAAAGAAGCAGCTGTGGAAAAATGACTTTTCACAGCAACTTGCTCACAACAAAACAATGGACAAAGAGAATCCGAGCTTATTTGTCCTTTGAAAATGACCCTTTTATGAGGTCCTTAGAGGGTCAATCATGTCCAATATGCTCAGTTCATAGCCACCTTCAAAAGATCCTTTCATCTTTGTCGTCCGTCAGAGTGGCAAATAAGAGCGCACTTAAAGTCCACGTCCACCAACCAAGTCAAGTCATAAAGAAAAGAAACAAGATCACTATACGCACAGTAATAATAATGGCCCGAGCTCTGACTTATTTATTTCGTGGAATCTCCAACTAAAAGTGGGTATAAAGTTCAGCAGTCGTAAGTACCCTAATCAAGGAACCCAAAATGCTACCAAAAAGTGAAAATAACACGTCTCGTAGCCTCATTTTTTCAAAGCACATATCGAATTAAACGTCAACCGTAAAAAGCTTTTTATGTGGTGCTTTTATAATTGGAAGCCATCCACTGCTACACATTGCAAGCAAACTTAACTACTCAAATATTACTTTTCCTTTATCCCTTTGACCTACACCTTGTGCATGATCCAACTTCATTTGCAATTAATGTATTCCATTTGGCATACAACAGCCACAAAGTCAAGAATGTAAATCTTTGGGCTTTCGCACATGGATGATGGTTAACACTAGAACGCATTGCGTACACCGACACCCACGCTATAAATGCAAGTATCAAGTTGCCCCAAATTGAATCCTAAGTTAGTGAAGGAAAGCACTTTTGGTACTTGAAATGCGCCATCAACGTGAATAGAAAAGTATGAAAAGCGTAAGTCAAGCCTCGTTTACTTCATTTATGGCACTTATTTGGTTCTCAACGTGGATCACATAAATCTGACTGCCTGGCTCAATGTACTACAGTTTAGTTCATCATTAGAGGCAGCATTTGATGGAACAAGAATTCACAAACTTACTAACTAACTAACTAACTACACACTGTACTACAACTTGCTACTACATAATGAATGAGTGAAGAGCTTGACTACTGAACTGAAAGATTTCCCTCCTCCCTTGGTCGTCATCCATTTCCCATCATCTTGGGCAAGGAGACCTACTATGTAATTGAAAAGGTGGAAGCACTTTTGCATGGATAGTCAAGATATCAAAGCCAGTAAATGACACAAAGCCACTTTGGGACAACAATGATCTGCTCTCTTTGCTACTACTATGTAAGTAAGTAAGCATAAGTGAGTCCAGGCACTCCATCTTTGCCATTGAAAACATAGGCAATAATAGGGCAATAATAACCAACTAACCCTGTCGCTCACATCTATAAACTTTACGATCTCTCATCATTCACAGTAATTTTTCTTCACAATCCCAAACTCTCTGTGGCACAACAATGGAGACAACAATAAAGGGCACACAAAAACCATCCGTAGTGCCTGCCTTATGCAAAAGGAATGAGAGGAGTAAATGTAACTTTTATGCTCCTTTATAGCTACAGTAAGGCTCACAAAGTTTTTCTGAGGGACAATATTTTTGTCACCAGAAGCATGCCAAGTGGACCGTAAAACTGCTTTCAACTTTTCTTGTGTCCTGTAGGTATGTAGTGAACTGCAGTTAGTTAGTTTTAAGGCAGGAGATACATATACTAGGTACAGAGCGTTTCTCAAGATCCTCACAAACAATAGAGCTCACTTATTATTCTATATATATGTACCTCATTGTACACTCCTTTGTGTAAATTATTGGTCCACTCAGCCAATCACTGAATTTGTTTATAACATGTTGTTATTCTACCGCTGTGCTTCTTTGTAGACAGTTTGTTGCTCATCATCCGGTCATTAAAAATGTAGGAATTTTGTCATATTGCAGTTGAAATTATAGTTAGCTTCAATTTACTATATGGAAAGTTTTGGGTAAATTTATATTTTTCATATACTACTTGTGTCTATGTGTAGAAGATTCAGGCATGAGAGATTTATGCTGCCACTAACTACTGATTGCCTGACAGATTTTACAATTCTGGATGCTCGTTTTGTACAAGCCCAGTGGCGTTCAAGCTTGAAATTTTTATTTCCAAGAACAATGCTAATTATACAGCGTTTAAGCATGAATGGAGAGATTATAAGTTCCAGATGGGCGGATTCCTGGGCCCAGCTCAATTTGCAACATCAATGCCTTCTAAGTTGCGACATTCGAATCTTCAGAAACAATTATCATGTTGTAATGGGAGCCTAATTGCGACAACTATAGCAAACTCATCGTAATTGCCTACCTCTTTCTATTCCCTGAGACAAAAAAAGATTCCCGTCTGGTCCCATAATATACCCTTTTTGCAATCTAATGGAATTTGATATTTGCTTACATAACTAACATCATATGCAAGGCCAAGCTTATGCTAAAAGTTATCATCGTGCCACTGGAACTGTTTTCAATGATTGTACAAAACTCCAATTATCTTCATGTTTTTGTCATCAAGATACTTTTTTTTGGTTCTCTGCATTACAGTACAAACTCAGGAGTATCCTGTCATGTGTATACAATATCCACTCCATTCGAGAATGATATCTTCTTCAATGAGCTATGGACGGAATCATGTTCCAAGCTGAATAACTTACAATAGTACGGACTACTGACTATATGATACTATTATTTTTTGGTGTTAGTTGGTACCCCAAAAAACCCATCCCTATCTTTTTCCATATACCGGGACTACATGTTTGTTTGGTCAGTTCGTGTGTTTGGATCGCGCACTTCTGGAATCTCAGTAAGTTAGAAAACTACTACTGCTTCTGAATTACGTGCACAGCAGAGTCTTAGGTTCATGTTATGTATGTATGAGAGATAATGAAGGAGTGTGGACAAAAAGGCCCCTTCAAGATTCACACCGAACCTTCAAATCAAGTGTACATGAACAAGGTACTTTAGGTTGACTAGAAAAGCAGTTTTATGAATGAAGTTTTGCTCAGTTCACTGTTTCGTGTCCAGTACTCCGTATCATGTGTTGATTGAAAATTTTATATTCTATTAATTTGAAAAATTAACATTACGAGTTTTGCCAATACGACTATTGTGATCCACTACTTGTGCAGCGGAACATACATTTTGCAGTATAGTTAGTTATTTTTATTGTGTCAAGCATACGATGACGGCAGAAAATTTTGTACGCTCGGGAGAGAAATCATGTGCATCCAAGAAGGAGAAGAATTCCACAATATTAATTACCACTGGGAAAAGGAACCCAGGGCGCACAAAAGTTTCTGAGAGTCGCAAGGTATGATCTACCGTCTTTTTTAGTTACATTGGATGAGAAAATGAAGATATGCATAAAACTTGCATGAATCGGAAGCATTCCTATCTGTCTACTACTTGCATCTGAGATTAGATTTAGAATGAAAATGGTAAATAATGAAAATTCAAAAGGACTGAAACAAGATTGCATACGTTGTGAAAATCTCAAATGGATAAAATAAACATAGTTGTTCCCAGCATGCTTTGTAATGGGCGAGCATAAAGAAAAGAGTGTATTAAATGATCATTCCAAAGAATACCTGTTGTTTCCTTTACTGGACTGAAAGGGCTACCGTATTACTTCCCAATGTTTGTTACCCACACTTAAGACACAAACAACACGTACAGTTTTTATTATGAGCAAACATGCCCTACAACAACATTTTGGTACTAGGGGCGACCAATTAAGTAGTTGTTCTGCTGCCAACAAAAGATATCTTTAAGAAAAACATTCATGCATTCATACATGATGCATTTTAAGTAACTGGATCTTTTTACACGTACTTGTTTCTTTATCTCTATTAGGGTAAAGATGAAGTTGATAAGTGATTTACAAAAGAAAAGTATTCACCTTATTACAGTACAGAGATGCATAATAGTGATAAAATCATTCTCCTGCCACTCTATTTATGAATATTAAGTTTCTCCTATCCTTATGTATTAGTTGCTTGCTACTACACTTTGTGTGAGGAGTTGGGTTAGTTATAGTAGTTATCCTGTGCATAGCATAGGGATATTGAGCTAACGGTGAATCGTACTAATCATTCTTGTCTACGTGTGTATACAGATCAGAAAACCTCTGATGGAGAAAAAAAGACGAGCAAGGATCAATCATAGTCTGGATGAACTGAAAAGAATCCTGCTGGAGGCAAATGGAGCACCTAGCTCATCCAAAAAAGAGGTGAGTACATACATATACGTTCTTTATATATCGCCGTGAATAGTTTAGTTACCTGAGACGCCTCCTTCCACACTTATTATTAATCACCTTGTTTCCCCCTTTCTCCTCTAATGATGGATAAAAACAGGTAGTCATAGTCAGCCCAAAAGATGAGATTATTAGATATTACGTAAAATTGGCTCCCGTAGCATCCTCATAAATGAAGTGCTCTTTTCGTCTTTCCACACAATATAAGCCCACAGGGTCTTAAAATAAACCAGTAGCTGGAAAAAAAACTCTTAATTGGTTCTCATGAGTCCACCATAACGCATAATCGGCCAACAATTATAGCTCGGAGCACAAAATTGTCTCTAAGTGGACTTTAAGTGCGCTTCCAAGTGATTATAAAAACTCCAGTAGCACCACTCACTTTGATTTTCACAATGTTGGCTATTGTAAAACATCCTGATGTGTTTATTATTTTCCATCGACACGCACATGAATTCATTACTACCAAAGTTAAACGTGTCTTATATATAACTGTCATCATGACCACAGCTCATGTTTGAACTGACCTAGATTAAAAAGATAATGTATTCATAATAGTGAAAAAATAAATACAGTTACTAAACAAAGATACTATTTTTTCTTGTATAGGGAGCTCGACCAGCCAAACTGGAAAAAGCTGATATCCTTGAACTCACTGTTCGATATCTCCAGTCCCTGCACAATGATAAATGTCCAACTGTGAGTTCCACGAGAGAGGACTTGTGCAAATCCAATAGTGATGAAGAAGATTTGAAAAGTAGGATGGAGGACTTTCCTGTAAAACAGGAGTCTTCATCTGTACCATACCTGGACGAGCATAGTTTCTCTAGTTGTGAGACAGATTTAAAAGAGGCAAAACTGCAGTTTAATAATCTGGACAGATTCTCCGCTGGGAAGGATATGTCTTTGAATCCTAATGATGATGGAGAGAAAGCTAGATGCAATGAACGTTTGTTTTCCCACGTCTCTCCGTCGCGTCTCGTCATTTCGGGGGAAAACGGGAAAGATCAAGCATATCTTTTTCCCACACGTACCGTCAATGGTGAGTTGGCATTCGTTCTCAAGTGTTCGCCTCAAGGTTCCCCTTTGATCCCTCAGCATGTGAGATCAATTGATGGCGATGTAGAAATCACCATTCCTAGAGAAGCGAACCGGCCTTTTCACTATTATGCTCCGTCCAATAAGTGTTTGCAAAGTCAAATTGGTAACAACGTGAAAATTGACTCGACAAATTTTCGTGACGTGAGTATGACTGTGTGGAGGCCTTGGTGAAAAAATAGAACCTTCGATAAATATAGGATTGTGCAATATTATTAGATTGTAGTTCTAATTTTAGGTTGTGGTTATAGCAGGTAAAAATAGAAATGTAAAAGCGAGTTTCAATCTTCCATTTTGATTGACACAATCGATTTCTGTGCGAATGAATATTCCTATACGGTGTGACAATTGTTGTAGTTGTATGTATGTGTACGAGTAGAAATAGAATAATACCAAATGTATCAATATTGACTACCTAGTGTGCATAAAGTACTCTATTTCGGTCATCAAGAACGATGTGAGTATTGGATATAATCATTTATTTAGGGTGAATTGAGACGCTAATTATTTTCTGTGATATGTATCATAAATACTTTCTCATGTGAACTCACTCAATCACAGTTTTATTTAGGTCGTAAAAAGGTTATCTTTTATTAAGGCATTGATGTGTTTAGTTTTAACATAGTTATAGCTTCAAAGAATAAACTAAATCATTTTTAAAATTGACTAGAAAGTGTGGAAAATTTTATTTGACTACGATCCAATAAAATTCTACCTGAGGCTGTAGACTTTATCAACTGTGGAAAATAACGCTATCAACCATTATTACAATTCTCATGTGCTTCGCTTACAGGCAAAAAAGTAATCAAGGTAAATGCCGAATGTGAACAACCCGTGCAAATATGGGGTCTCATATTGATTTGTACGGGAAGGCAATCTACTTAAAAACGAAAAAAATGGCGTCCGCATCCTTTTCTTTCATGCCTATGAAATGAAACTATGTGAACAAAATGAAAGGCCACAAATTCAATAGCTGGAAAGCAAGTCTCAACTCCGTGAATGCTGCATGTTTTGAAAACACATACAAATAACAAAAAATCAGACAAAATTGTGGTTGCTCATTAACAGTTTCCTTAATATTCATCATTGCTGTATTAAAAACAAGATACGCGATTAATTTTTTCCACATGTTTTGGTTAGTTGGTTCGATTTTCTACAAGGTTTCTACAAATGCTGAAAATAAACGAATTTCTTCTATCTGGCAGTGACAAGGGATAAAAAATGTCAACCAAAAAATCTGTGCTACATCGTACTGCATGATATCTCTTTGATTTCAAAAGTAAAGGATGAACGAAAAGAACAATTTTTTATCATCATTTCTGTAGGGACTATATACATATGAATTCTATATAACGTATCAAAAAAATTCATTCAAAGTGTAATTTATGTCCATGAGCATATTTGATGATTTTGGAACGAATTTGTTTTTACCATGTCTGGGGGAATTGTCGTTTTTTCTTCTCCTTTGTATTCCTCATTCATGAATAAGATACATACATACGTACGTACGTAACATTACGGCCCCATGTTTGAGAACCACGTAGTAAAGCGAGCAGTACGTGTGTGCATAGATCGTCTGAAAGGATCGCGCAGATACACTCCATACGCTCCATACACACAAAAAAAGTAAAAGGTATATTTTTTCAGAGGTGCATCTCGCTTTTTTTCTCTCCAAGTGTATCACCAGCATGCATAATGATGACACGTTTGGTCCATTATTATTTTCTTTTGGTTCATTTCTTATAAACTCAACCATGGCGTCCAAAAGGAAAATATTTACTACATACACGGACCGACATGTAAACTATCCACGCTTCAATGATTTTATCCCGTGAAGTGGGACTGATATCAAGGTAGCCATTACATTTCCAACCTGTTACAAAGTACAAAGTAGAATTCAATAGTTCGCTAGTTAGTTCTATAGGTTTCGTGCTCGTTTTGTTTAAAGAACGCTTCGAAACACAGAACAAATTAATGATTTGAGAAAGACAATATAACTAAAAGTCAGCATAAACAGAAATCAAATGAGGAAATGGATGATGATACTTATATGTACAATTGGAAATCAAAGCATTCTGAATCAATAGCGAACTAAGTTGCTAATATTTTTTAGAAATAAAGTTAATTGTGCATTATAATCCTCCATCCCTTAAGAGTATGTTATGGAGAAATTTGATTAAGATTAAACCATAAATGGAAATCACAAGCACAAACCAATTGAGCAGCTCCAACGTCATTCAATCTCATTCCCAAAAGAACAGTATGTGAATCAGTCAAGGAAAGCAAAGTCAATCACTTTTTGGCACTATTGGCATTGCGTACAATTTGGCTTTCAGCATAATTGTAAAAGAGTCGCACAAGTTCGTATTATTGAGCCCAGCATGACTATAGAAGTTCGGGAAACCCGGAGAACCGTCTGTAGCTAAGGGGAAGAAAGTTCATCCAAGTTAATCTGTAAATGTGTGAAAAAAGTTGTATCCTTTCATGACTTACTTTTAGTACAAGTTTCAGTTCAGTTGAGCAAACCCCGATGTGAAGAACTGTTGACTTGACAGACGCCATTGAATTGAACCTTTATCAATTTTCTTCGTTTTAGTGAAAGTAAGCGTGTTATAAACCATTTTTTCTATGGATGGGCGAGCGTGAGAATATCTCACCTCTCCAAATGATTTTTGCTGGAAAAAAACATTTCATAGTATGGAGTTACCTCCCTCGACCAAAACTTAAAAAGCTATCTCCTCATTCATT
>Ga0210040_10001444_pt1 | contig 35827 bp, 36 predicted proteins | sample CryGeyCG12114_NA_FD_185462 | JGI IMG/M metagenome (GOLD analysis project Ga0210040, IMG submission 185462) | Groundwater microbial communities from aquifer - Crystal Geyser CG19_WC_8/21/14_NA (SPAdes) (version 2) | ecosystem: Environmental > Aquatic > Deep subsurface > Groundwater | place: USA...
AGCCGACGATGATCGTCATCAGGATCACGACGATCACGCCGGTGGTGATGTTGAGCTGCCCGATGTGCCGGACGTTCCCGGCCGCACTCAGCAGCGGCGGCATCGCGTTGGACTGGATGTTCGACCCGCCGGAGTAGAGCAGTCCGGCGGCCAGGAAGATACTCAGCGACCCGAGGGTGACGATGAACGGCGGCAGGTTGATCCGGGTCACCAGGAACCCGTTCAACGCGCCCCCCGCCGTGCCCACCAGGATCCCGATGAGGATGGCCAGCGGGCCGGGGACCCCGCCGGACGAGGCGAGGCTCGCCATGATCAGCATCGAGAACACGGTCAGGGCACCGACCGAGAGGTCGATGCCGGCGGTCAGGATGATCAGGGTCTGGCCGATGGCCAGCGCGGCGATGATCGCGACCTGCTGCAGCAGGATCGAGAGGGTCTGCGGCTGCAGGAACCGCGGGTTGACGACCGAGAAGACGATCACCGCGATCACCAGCACGAGCAACGGGCTTAGGGCCGGCTGCGCGTGCAGGACGTGCTGGATACGTTGGGCGGGAGACTGCCCGCGGAGCGCGAACTGCTCGGCCGCCGTCGACGGCTGCTGAGCCGGGGCTGTGGTGGTGGACACGTGGGCTTCCTTGCCTGGACGGGTTCGACGAAGGCTGGAACTGACGAGGACCGATCGGAGACGAGCCTTCGTGAGCAGAATCTAGACCGAGCATTACGGCCTGTCCAGTGCATGTGGACTGTACGGACAACGGGCTTCCGACTCGGCCACGAGTACGCGCAAAGCAACTGTGAGCCGTGAATCGCCGGGCCGTTGCAGCCGGCGGGGTTAAGCCGTATGGTCTGTCCATACCAGCGCGGCCTCGACCGTTGCTCCTTCTACCAGGCCTGGGTCGCCGTGGCCCTTGAAAGGATCGGCCACATGCCTCTCGTCAGTGGGCACGACGTCATCGCCGAGTGCACGACGCGCGGCCTGGTCGCCGGCGCCTTCAACACCACGAATCTCGAGACGACGATGGGCATCGTCGCCGCCATCGAACGCACCGGCGTGCCGACCTTCATCCAGTGCGCACCCACGAACGCCGTGCTGTCAGGTTTCGAGTACATCCATGACCTGGTATCACGACGCCTGTCCAGCTGCGACGTGGCGGTCGCTCTGCACCTCGACCACGGCAAGACATTGGGCGCCGTCGAGGACGCGCTGGCGGCGAAATTCACCTCGATCATGATCGACGCGTCCGAGGAGCTATACGAGGAGAACGTTGCGACCTCTGCCGAGGCGCGGCGCATGTGTGGCCCCGACATCGCGCTCGAGGCCGAGCTCGGCAGCATCGGCGGCAAGGAGGACGAGGCGGGAGCGGACCTTGCGGCGGCCACTGACCCGGCGCAGGTTTTCGGGTTCGTCGAGGCCGTGGGGTGCGACATGCTCGCTGTTTCGGTGGGCAACGTGCACGGGTACGCGCCAGACGCCCGCATCGACTTCGAGCGGCTGGCGGCGGTACGTGAGGCGAGTCCGGTGCCGCTGGTCGTCCACGGCGGGTCAGGTTTGCCCGAGGAGCAGCTGGCGCGGCTGCACGAGTTCGGGGTGGTGAAGGTGAACGTGGCCAGCGACCTGCGTAACGCGTTCATCAGGACGTTCGGCGAGGCGTACGCGGCGAACCGGAACGAGGTCTCGCTGATCCGCGTTTCCAAGGACGCGGTCACCGCGGTGACCGACGTCGTGGAGCGGCGCATCCGCATGATCAACCCCAGCGTGAAGTAGCCGGAGGCCCAGACCCAGTGCTGACTCCGACCATCACGGTCGACGTCGGGACAACCAGCGTCAAGCTGTGTCTGTTCGACGTCGCCGCCCAGCTCTTGGCCTCGGTTCGGCAGCCCACTCCTACCACGAAGGACGAGGCCGGCGAGATCTACGACCTGCCCGCGCTGCTGGGCGTGGTTCGCTCGTTCGTCCGCGAGCTGCCTGCCGCGCAGCGCGCGCAGGTCAGACGCATCGCCATCACCGGGGTCGGCGAGTCCGGCGGCCTCGTCCGCCCGGACCTCTCGCTCGCCTCCCCGCTGATCCTGTGGCACGATCAGCGAGGCGAGGGATACCTGGCTCAGCTGAGCGCGGCAGACCGACGGCTTGTCTACCGGACCACAGGCCTGCCGGTCAGCGGGAACTACGGGCTGTCGAAAGTCGCCTGGGCCGTCGACCAGGCGAGTGGGGCTGGCGATGCGCAGTGGCTGAACGTCGCCGAGTACCTCGCCGCCGTCATGACCGGGCAGCGCTGGTCCGAACCCTCGCTGGCTAGCCGCACCATGGCCCTGGACCTGACCACCCGCATATGGTCGGCCGAGGTCTGCGACCTCCTCGGGCTGGACACCAACGTCTTCCCCGAGCTGCGTGCCGCGTCGGAGGGAACTCCGATGACCGCTGTGTTCGCTGACGAGGTGGGCCTCGATCAATCAGTCCTCGTGCACGTCGTCGGCCACGACCACATGGTCGGCGCGGTGGGGGCGGACCTGCAGCCGGGTGAGCTGCTGAACTCCACCGGCACGACGGAGGGCCTGCTGTTCCTGCGCGACGCCCCTCGGCTAGACGAGCAGGCTCGAGGCTTCAAGCTGGCCAACGGGCTGGCTTGCGCGGGTCCGGGATACACCCTGTTCGCCTCGATTCCGACCGGCGGCTCGGCGTTCGCCACGCTCCAGCAGATGCTGGGCATCGACGCGGACCAGCTGAGCGCGTCCGTGCTCGACCTGCACGAGCGGTACGTGCAGGACCGTATCAACCTGGACAGGATCCCGCTGGTGCTGCCCCGGTTCCGCGGTAGCCCGCCGCCGACGAAGGATCCGTCGACCCGCGGGCTGATCGGCGGTCTGCGCGCTGACACCGGGCGGGAGGAGATCATCTTCGGTTGTTTCCTCGGCCTGGTGCTGCAGCTGGGCGACGTGCTTGACCTGTTCGACACGGAGGCGCAGCAGGTGAAGGTCATCGGACCGGCTAGTGCGAACCCGTTGTGGCTGCAGCTCAAGGCTGATCTCCTCGGCTCCCCACTCAGCGCGTCGGGCTTCGGTGAGGTCGTCTCCCGCGGCGCCCAGGCCCTGGCGGCGGGCACTGCTGGCAGCTGGGCGGAGACCGTGCCCCAGCACGTCCTTGTCGAGCCGGTCCGACATGCGCGCCTGGTCGAGTGGCGCGCCGCAGTGCGGCCGCAGTGGGAGCACCTGAAGGCTTGCCCGTCGTGAGCGGCGGAGCCGGCCATTCCGCGGGAGACCGCTGGAGGGGGAGGTGGCGATGACGCTGGTTGCCGGGATCGATTCGTCGACCCAAAGCTGCAAGGTGACCGTGCGCGACCTCGCGACGGGCCGGCAGGTGCGGCACGGCAATGCCAGGCACCCGCCGCAGTCCATTGTGGACCCGGAGGCCTGGTGGGACGCCCTCTTGCTCGCGGTGCAGCGCGCCGGCGGGCTCGAAGATGTCGTCGCGGTCTCGGTGAGTGGTCAGCAGCACACCCCGGTGTTCCTCGACGCACGCGGTGCCGTGGTCTGCGGCTCGCCGTTGTGGAACGACACCGGCTCGCACCCGCACATGGTCGCGTTGAACGCCGAGCTCGGCCGGGAGGAGTGGATCCTCCGCACGGGTCTGCCGCTCACGCTGTCCGACACGGCTGCCAAGCTGCGCTGGCTGCGTGACACCGCCCCCGCCTCGGCGGGGCGTACGTCTGCGGTCGCGGTGGTGCACGACTGGCTGACCTGGCGGCTGCGTGGCCACGGGCCGGGGTCAGGGCCGGGTGACATTGACCAGCTGGTCACCGACCGCTCCGAGGCCAGCGGAACGGCGTACTGGTCACCCGAGACCGGGGACTACTGCACCGACCTCTTCCTGCACGCGTTCGGTAAAACGTGCGTGCTGCCGCGGATCCTCGGCCCGCTCGAACACGCGGGCGTCACAGGACCGGGCCTGCCCGGGATCCCTGCCGGGATCGTGGTCGGGGTCGGAGGCGGCGACAACGCCGCCGCGGCGCTCGCGCTCGGCCTACAGGAGGGCGACGCGGTGATGTCGCTCGGGACCTCCGGCGTCGTCTACATGCGCTCGGCAGCTCCCGTGCACGACCTCAGCGGCTACGTCTGCAGCTACGCCGACGCCACCGGCGTCTATCTGCCGTTGGTCGCGACCCTCAACGCCGCCCGGAACTTCGAGGCCGGTGCCAGCGTGCTCGGGTGCACGTACGCCGAGCTGTCCGAGCTTGCCCTTCAGGCCAGCCCGGGGGCCGATGGACTGACGCTGCTGCCCTTCTTCGAGGGAGAGCGGACCCCGGACCTCCCGCACGCCCGAGGCTCGCTGCACGAAGCCTCGCTGGCCAACTTCACACGCCCCAACTTTGCGCGAGCCGTCATCGAGGGGACCATGGCCAGCCAGGTGGCTATGCTCGGCGCGCTGGGCGCGTCGGACCTCCGCCCCGACCGGCTGTTCCTCATTGGTGGCGCTGCGACTAGCACGGCCGTTCAGACCATCCTCGCGCAGATGGTCGACTTACCCGTGTTGACCCCCGAGACCGACGAGTACGTCACCAAGGGAGCAGCAGCTCAAGCCACGTCTGCGCTCACGGGGTCCTTCCCGGCCTGGGACGTGACGGCGCAAGAGCTGCCGCCCGTTCCGCTCGAGAAGCAGATCGGCCGGCAGCACCGGGCCGCAATGAGTGCGCTCGGCTATGTCGCCTGAGCACGCGAGAGGGGAGACTCGGGAGACCGCATTCCACTGAGGAGGGGACGGACGTGTCTATTAGCAGGCGAGAGCCTGTCACGTGCGGGGTCGACATCGGCAGCACCAACATCAAGGTCGCCGCGCTCGACCGTGCTGGATCCGTCCTCGCGCGGGCCAGTCGCCCCACCCCGCGCGACCCTTACGAGCTCACCCTTGACACCCGGGTGCTGTTCGACGTCGTCGAGGAGTTGGTCGTCGAGGCGTGCGGGAACGCGTACGCGGCGCACGCGCTCTGCACCGTGGGCGTGGGTGAGGACGGCGTGCTCGTGGACAGCGACCTGGTCCCGCTGTCAGCCGCGTTGGCCTGGTTCGACCCGCGGCGCCAGGGAGTGTTCCGTGTCCTCCGCCCGCTGCTCAGCGTCGACGAGGAGCTCGACGCCGCCGCCGACGCTGCCCGGACGATGGTTGGTTGGGCATGGGCCAGGCAGCAACCCGGTACCGATGCCGCGCACAGCTGGATCGCCGTCGCCGACCTAGCTGCCGTGCTGTGGACGGGGCGGCTCTTCCTCAGCGATACGCTCGCCTCGCGCACAGGAGCGTGGCGGGCGAGCAGCCGCACATGGAGCCCGGACCGTGTCGCGCTTACTCTCGGACCCCTTGGTCTCCTGCCTCCCGTGCTCGCGGCCGGGGTCGTCGTCGGTCCGGTGCGGTCGCCGATGCTGCGCGCGGCCGGGGTGGTCGGTGAGGACGCCGTCGCGGTCGCGGGTGGGCACGACCACCCCGTCGGCGGCTGGGCGGTCGACCAGCTGGAGCCAGGCTCCGTGCTGGACTCGATGGGCACGGCCGAGGTCATCGTGACCCAGTCCCCGTTGGCTCCGTCGGTCCACCGAGCGCGCGTCGACATCGGTCCGGGCATCCGATCGACAGGGACGACCGTGCTGAGCGTCATCGAGCTCGCGCGCAACGTGGCCTGGGCAGCGCAGGACCCCGATGTCGGTGTGTGGATCGAGGCGCTGCTCGCGGGTAAGGCCCGTCCGGAACCGGTCCTCGAAGCCGGCTACTTCCGTCCGGGCCGACGTGGCGGCAACCCACCTTCCTACGCCTCTGACGTCCCCCGCGACCGTCGTGTGAAGGCGTCGGCGGTGCTCGGGGCCCTCGCTTGTGAAGGGCGTGACTCCGTCGATGCGGTCTCCGACGGGACCTCGGTGTCGGGATCTAGTCGCGTGCTCCTGGCAGGCGGCGGGTCTCGTGCGCCTGGTTGGGTGGACCTCAAGGAAGCAGTTGCCGGCTACCGCTCGGAGCCGATCGCTGAGCCGGAGGTCACTGCTGTTGGCGCGGCTCTTTTGGCTGCGACCGCCCTCGGCTGGGCGCCGGACCCCGCCGCCGCACTGGGGCGGCAGCGGCCGTCGACACGCTGACCAACGTTCAGCCCGCGACGATGTTCACCTCGAGAGGCACAGTGCCGGTGAGCACCCAGGTCTGGTAGTAGTCGAAACGACGCTCGTTTTGGTCCCACGACAACGAACGGATGCGCAGGATGGGCTCACCCGGCTCGACGCCGAGATGGTGTGCAACGTCGTCAGGCGCATGCGTCGCGTGGAGGACTCGCTGAGCGCCGTTCAGGACGTAGCCAGCTCTCCGAAGCGCGTTGTTCGCCGAACCGGTGCCGTCGAGCACGTCGGACGCCGACTCGATTGCTGCTCCGCTACCACCTGGGAACCAGTTGGTGCTGAACAGCGCGGGCCTACCGTCGAGCGACCGCTTCCGGTCAAGGGTGAAGGTTTTCTCTCCAGGCCCGAGCCCTAGAGCCTCAGCCACGTACGACGGTGGTACCCGGGAGCCCGCGTCGACCACGGTGGTCTCGATCCCGGTCCGTCCGTGCCGGATCTGCGACTCGAGGAAGCCCTCCGGACCCTGCAACATCCAGCCCGAGGACGGCTCGGGCAGCGCGGCGAAGACACCACGGCGCGCCACCCGTCGGGCGAAGCCGTCCGACTCCAACCTGGACATTGTCTGGCGCACGGTCGCCCGGGCCAAGCCGTATTGCCGGGTCAACTCCAGCTCGCTCGGCAGACGCTCGTCGACCGCGAAGTCGCCGGTGACGATCCTGCCCCTGAGGATGTCGAAGAGCTGCTCGTAGTAGGGAACCGGTGATGTCCGGTCGATGGTCTGTGCCTTCACGACAACCTCCACACCGGGCAGGACCCCCCTCATCGCGCACCGCAACAACGCGAGTGTTCGCACAGTCTAGACAGGCCAAAGTAGAAGCGCGGAAGGTGAAGGTCGGCAGGAGAAGGGAGGAGTTGTCACGGTCGCAGCCACAACCACTTGTCCAGCAAAATGAATACCCCAACCGAGGGACAGCGGCGGTCCCGGAACGGCCGGGCGCGCTGGCCTTGCGAGGAGGACAGCAACGGCTCGATCCGCTCCCACTGGGAGTCGCTCAACAACGCGGTCCGCGACATCTGCCCACTATTGACCAAGATCAGGCGAGCAATTGTGATGCACGTTTCAGGCGGCCCACGCTGTGTAGCGCCGGCCGCGTCTCGAGCGTAGCGCCGGACGGTCCGGGTTGCTCGGAGGCGGTGGGGTGCGTGCAGCATCGTCGTGGGCAGGGCGAGCTGCCCGTCGGGGCTCGCGAAGGCCTGCATCGCGTACTACCGGTCGACGGGGCAGGGATCAGCATGAGCCAGCGACAGCTGCGGGTGCCGCTGGGGTGGAGCGGGGACGCGGCCGCCGCGGCGGAGCGGACCCAGACCACGCTGAGCGAGGGGCCATGTCTGAACGCGGCAGCCGCTTCTGCGGCGTTGGTCGTCGACGCCGACGCGGTCGCCGGCACGATCGCCTGCTTCCTCGACGGCGTCCTCGACGATGTCTACGAGTACGAGGTCGAACCGCCGTCGTGGTGGTGACGGCCCCGCCGTCGACGGGCCGGTGTGTGGATGGCCGTGGGGATGCTCATCGCCGTCAGCGAGTTTGACGACGTCGACGACACTGCGGCCCTCGCACGGCTGCGAGGCTTCGCGTGCCGCCACGACCTGATCCTCGACGAGACCGCCGACCGCCTGCTCAACCGTCAGCTGACCCCCGGCAGCGTCCTCCACTGACCGTCGTCCCTCTGGCCGTTGCCCGGCCACTGTGGGGTCGTAGAGGACGCTGCCGGGGGTCAGCTATCTCGCGCAGCGCGCGCTCGATCTGTCGTCACGGGCGTCACGCATTAGAAGATCAGCCCGCGAGTAACACAGCACGCTGGGCTCCCAGCAGACCCAGCAGGGAGTGGCGGTGGCGCCCGCACAGGACGCTCCTCAGCGGCGCCCGCCACCCGGACGCACCGAGGGCAATCACGACCGGCGAGCGGGCCGAATCATCGCGGTACGCTCAAGCGAGCTGTGGTTGCCCGTTCGGGTGACGCTTAGCGTCCGTGCGGGTCGTCCTTGAGCCGAGAAGAATGCTCACGCAGTCGGCAGGTCCTCGGCCCTCGAGGACCTCGACGAACCGCCCGCCCCACCCGATAGTGGTGCCCGCCCGCATCAGGGTGGGAGACGAACAGCGACACCATTGGATTCGAGTCAGACGAAGCACGATGGGCCGACGCCCTGGCTGAGCTGGCATCGGCACGGCTGAGACGGTCCGTAAGTGGGTCCGTCAGGTCCAGCTCGACGCCGGCCAACGTCCAGGCGCCAGATCTGACGAGTCGGGCGAGCTGAAGCGGTTACGCCGGGAGAACGCAGCTCAGGGGGGCAATGGGATCCTCAAAGCAGCATCGACTTTCTTCGCGGCCGAGGGTCGGAGAGCCTAGGCAGGGCGGCTGGTGGGTGATCGCTGCTGTTGATGCACGCGCTCTCCGCGGAGGTCTCGACGTAGACGGTGACCCTGCCAGTTCCTCCGGGTAAGCACAGGCAGCGGCCCTCCCGCCGAGCTCAGATCCCTGCGATCGACCACCTCGCGGTCTCGACGATCCGCAGCCCGAGTCTGCATCAGACCCAGGCCAGGGCGATTCACATTCCGTTTCGGCATCTTCCGCTTCCACCATCCCGATTGGAGGAGCGATTGGTGGACCGACTTCTGATGGGAACTCGTAGGTTCCGTGAAGCTGGACAGGAGCGCGAGGCGCAGCAGCCCTTCCTCTGCCGCTGCCGTCGCTCAGGAAGGCGGGTCGGCGTCGGGGTGACCAGTCCAGCCGGCGTCGAAGGCGACAGCTGCGCCGAGCGTCCAGGCCTGGAAACGGTTCGCGAACGGCACCAGGACCGGGGTGTCACCGCTGACCGCGTACAGCTCGGGGTAGCGCCCAAGCCTGGCGAGCGCGTCGCGCACACCGGTTCGAACTTGCTCGGCCGCAGTGCTGGCACCGGCGCGGAGCAGGCCACCCCAAGCGAGCCAGCAGTCGAAGGGCCAGACCGCACCGCGGTGGTAGCCGTCGGCTAGGAAGGCTGGATGAGTGTTGGCCAAAGTGCGGACCCCATATGCAGTGAGGACGTCAGTGCTGGTGAGGCGCTGCACTGCGCGGCGGGTGTCGTGCTCGTCGAGGGCGCCGGCCCAGAGCAACCAGCCGAGCTGGGACCCGGCACCGCTGACCGGTCGATCCTCACCATCGATTGCCATGACATCAGCCGTGAACCACGTGCGGACTTGTTCGCGGAGATCGCCCGACAGCGCCGTCCACCTCTTGGCCTGGTTGGGGTCGAGGCGGGCCAGAGCGTCGAGCGCGGCGATCGCCGCCGCCTGAGAGTCGGCGTCGGCGAGCGGCGCTGGCGGCACGACCTTGTCCTCGGTGACGATCCCGCCTCCATGCTCGTCGCTACCGTCGGCAGCGTCGCGCCAGCCTTGCTGGCGCAGCCCACCGGGGAAGCGGCGCGGGCCAGACCGGACCAGCCCGCCGCCCTCGTCCAACGCACGGCACAGCCACGCCGCCGCGGCTTCTCGCGCTGCGCCGAGCTCCGCTTGGAGCGCGGCGTCGCCGGTAGCGTCAAGGAGCACCAGGAACCAGGAGGTCGAGTCAGAGGAGCCGTAGTAGCGGATCCCCCCGTCTCGCACGGGCCAGCCCGCCTCGATCAACCACGCTGGCGCCACGAGGCGGTACTCGTGCAAGATTCTGCCCGGCTGTTCCTCGGTCTCTGGATCTTCGTCGACGCCCTGCAGCCGGGCCAGCGCCCGCAGCGTCGCCGCGGCGACGGCAGGGCGCACCCTCAACACCTGCAACGCGAAGATCAACGAGTCACGGCCGAAGAGTGCGTGGAACCGGCCTGGGTCGCCCTCCTCGACAGGCGGCGACGACGCGTACACCCACCCGTCCGGCGACAGCAACTCATCAATCGCCGCGGAGTGACCGACCGTCACCACCGGAGAGACGTCCATCGCGTCACGCTACGCCTGGCTGGCTGAGTCGCGACAGGGACTGCGAGTTCGCCCTCCGCAACTCCGTCGCGGCTCGGTTCTACTAGCTCCTGTCGCCCACGGGCATCGCATTGCGTGCGTTCCGCACAACAATCGGGCTCTTCGTACTTGAGGTGGGGCCCGCCCCCACCACAGGTACGAAGAGCCCCTTGATCATCGAGGCAACGCAGAGCGTCCTGCCCGTCGAGCGGCTTGCATGCGTCCCGGCCGATGGTCGCCTTGCGGCGTCCGGGTCTGTCCCGGCTGAGTACCGGTAGATGGCCGGGTGAGCGGCGGCCGGGAGAGCGTCTCCTGACCGCACCTCCCGACCACGCAACTGAGTTCCCCCGAGGGGGCCAGTCGCGGACCGGTAAGTCAACCCTCCCAGAGGTGTCACTACCGGCGTCGAATGGGGTAACCCATCGCAGCGCTAATCCAGACTTACAGCACGGCACGGGGCATCACGCGGCCGACTGCTGGTCGTGATCCTCCTGGGGTACAACTTGAAGGGCATGCATGTCGTATCCGGCTTGGCGCAGGACGGCCATCGTCGTCAGGAGCGTGGTCCACACGTCAGGTCCCGCGATGGTGAGGTCGAGCGTCACCCGGCCCGATGCTGCCTCGGCGAGTCGGGGCCTGAACTCGAGCAGCCAGTGGGAGGGGTTCGCGTCGAGGTCGTGGCGCAGCTCTTCTACGGTGATCACATCGGCGAGCTCGACGCGGACCGCATAGATCCCGAGCGGCACCGGGACGGAAAGTGTTGCGAAGGCCGTGTCGCACGCGGCACGGGCAGAGGAGCGCATCATCGTGTCCCGGACGCGAGCGGGCCGGCCGCTGTGGAGGTGATCATCGCCTTCAGTGACTTTGGGTCTCGACGGCCCAGCGTCAGTGCCTGCTCGGTGTCGTGGAGGCTGAACCGGTGGGTGATGACGTCGTCCACGTTAACTGCGCCGCTACTGATGAGCCGGAGGGCGAAGGGGTAGGTATTCGCGTAGCGGAAGACGCCCGTGATCGTGAGTTCGCGCGACTGCAGGAGCGGGACATCTAGGGCGACCGTGTCGGCGCCCATGCCGACCAGGGCGGCGCGACCTGCGGGAGCGAGCGCCGCGAGGCCGCCTGGAAGCGCGGAGGGCGCGCCCGAGCACTCGAGGAGGACGTCGAACTCTTCTCCGAGGGCAGCGTCGGCTCTCGACGTCCTCAGTCCCAGCCGGCGGGCCCGGTCGAGGCGGAAGTCGCTGATGTCGGTGATCAGCGGGACCTCGGCGCCGAGAGCACGGGCAACCTGTGCGGCGAGGAGCCCGATCGGCCCGGCTCCGGTCACGAGGACGCGGTCACCTCCGCCCACGCTGCATTTGCGGGCGACCCAGACGCCGACCGAGACGGGCTCGGCCATGGCGGCCTGCTCGGCGGTGAGTCCCGCCGGGGCGGGGTGGGCGAACGCGGCGTCGATGGCAACGTAGCGGGTGATCGAACCGTCGACGGGTGGGGTGGCGAAGAAGACGACGCGGGGGCAGAGGTTGTAGCGGCCTCGTAGGCACTCCCTGCAGTGCCGGCACGGCACACCCGGCTCGAGCGCCACCAGCTCGCCGATACGGCCTGGGTCAACACCCTCGCCGACCTCGACGACGACGCCCGCTGACTCGTGGCCGATCACCATCGGTGCACGGACGACGTAGTCGCCGATGTGTCCGTGTTCGTAGTAGTGGACGTCGGACCCGCAGATGCCGGTGGCAGCGATCTCGACGAGGACCTGGCTCGTGGACGGCCGGGGCGGTGTCCGGTCCTCGATCCGCACGTCGTGCGGGCCGTACAGGACGGCAGTGGCGTTGCGCACCTGAATCTCCTTCGACTCATGGACGACGGGCTTGCGCCCACCGATACCGGCACCCTAGGGAGACCGCGGATGTGCTTCTAGCGGCGCCGAAGGCCTCTACTGATACTTTCTCGCACGCGCGAGGAGCAGTTCTTCCCGCGTAGGAGGGGAGACAGCCGGTGGCTAGCTCCAGCACGGACGTCCAGCGGACGAGGGCGCGGAAGCTGATCGGCAGGCGCGCACCGCGCGAGCTCGTCCCGACGGTGCCCGGGACGTCGGCGCGCTGGCACACACACGACTACCCGGGGCCGTACTGCCGCTGGCACCACCACCCCGAGTACGAGATCCACCTGATCCAGCACAGCACCGGCCACACGATCGTCGGGGACCACATCGGTCGGTTCTCCCCGGGGAGCCTCTTCCTCGTGGGGTCCGACCTGCCGCACCACTGGATCAGCGACCTCGAGCCCGGAGCCCACCTCGTCAACCGGGACGTCGTGTTCCAGTTCCACCCGCAGTGGCTCGCCGAGTGCCGCCGGCTGCTGCCGGAGCTGGCCGCCCTGGACGGGCTCATGGAACGGTCCGCCCGGGGGATCGAGTTCACCTGCGGCACGGCGGTGGACGCTGCCGCCGAGCTCGTGGCGATCGGGACAAGTGCCGGGGTCGCACGGGTGCAGCACATCTGGAATGTGCTGTCGATCTTGGACGCCGCTCCAGCGCACGAGGCTCACCAGCTCGCGAGCCCGTGGACACCGGGACGCGAGGGGGCTGGCACTGCGGACGTGGTCGACCGGACCCTGGCGTACATCTTCAGCCACGTCTCCGACGACGTCCGCCTGGCGGAGGCCGCGGACCTGGCCGGCATGTCCAAGTCCGGCTTTTCCCGCTACTTCCAGCGGGCGAGCGGTCAGAGTTTCACCGACACCGTGCGCAAGCTGCGGCTCACCCACGCCTGTCACCTGCTCGAGCAGACCGACGTGCCCGTCGCGACGGTCAGCCGCCGCGTCGGCTACCGCAACCTGTCCAACTTCAACCGCCAGTTCCGCGCCACCTACGGCGTGACGCCCACCGGCTACCGACGCACCAGATCCTGATCGTCACCGGACGCCGAGCACGGCGAACGGCTCCCCGGCCTCGACGCGGGCGTAGCCGAGCCGGATGGGGTCATCCTCACGTGAGCGCCGGTCAGAAAGTGCCTTGTAGGCGCCCGCGCGACGCTGAGGGCGTGCATGAAGCCGTGGCCCGAGAACCCGGCCGCACGGCTCCGTCGCCTTGCCAGAGGTAGTGGCTAGGCCCGTTCTGCTGGTCAGCTCAGGCCGCTGATGCCGTTGGCGATGGTGACGACGGAGCCGAGCAGTAAGGCGATGACGATGGTCCGGGTCAGGCTCGGTGAGAGCACCCGAGCCAAGAGGTGGCCGGCCACGGATCCGCCGACGAGGGCGAGGGCGAGGCCGACCCAGGTGGATCCACCAAGCTGTGGCCATGCGTTCGGATTGAGCGCCAAAGCAGTGAGAATCGACTCTGCGGACAGAACGGCAAAGTAGGGCTGCATGGTGGCGCCGAAGCGTCGGGGGTCCCAGCGGGAGATGGTCACGTAGATCGTCATGGTGGGCCCGCCCACGCCGGCAGAGGACAGCAGGACGCCGGTCGCGAGGCCCACGCCAAGCTCCCACCGGCGCCGTGGACCTTGAGCGAGGTGCGAGTGATGGCGACAGACCCGACGATGGTGACGACGAGGGCGGCTCCGACGACGATTTGGAAGGCGTGCACGTCAACGGCGGCCACGATCAGAGAGCCAGTCCGACGCCGATGAGGCTGGGGAGCAGCATCCGGGCAAGAACGGCCCAGTCGATGTGGTGCCGGACACCTGGAAGGTTCGCCAGCGACGCCGCGATCCCGCAGAGCAGCACGAGCACGACGCCTCGGGCGGGCCGAACACCAGAATCAGGAACGGGGCGACCATCATGGCGAAACCGAGGCCTGCAACGCGTTGGGCGATCGCCCCGACGACGACGGCAACGACAGCGACGATCATGTCGTCCTTCCGATCAGCAGGAACGGGCAGAGTCTGCGGCTGCGACAGGCTACGCAGCCGCAGCCGCAGCCGCAGCCGCAGCCGCAGCCGCAGCCGCAGCGATGTGAGGGCATGCGTTGCGCGCACATCTGAGGCGTTTCGCGCCGATCTGCGAGGAAGCCGTTACTCGACCGCACGGCACGTGCAGGTTCGCGCCCTACGGTCGGGAGATGGTCTTCGAGATGGTGGCTGGCGCCGAGGAATGGGCGCACGTCTGCAGCGAGACCTTCGTCCCGTTGCAAGCCCGGACCGTGGACGCGGATTTCTCCGCGGGGCTGAGCCACCTCGACCTGACGCCGACGATCGGGATCACCCGCGTCCGGTCCACCCGGTCGGAGGTCTTCCGCCACGGGCGCGACATCGCTCGACACCCGCGTGATGGGTTCCTGATCGCTGTCCACGGCGACGGGGAGGAGTCGGTCGACCAGAACGGTCGCCGAGTGGTGACGATGCGGGGAGACGCAACCCTCTACGACACCGAGGTGCCCTACACACTGGGATTTTCGAGGTTGATGTCGGAGACGGTTCTGCAGGTTCCCCGGCGGGTTCTCGACCCGCGCGCCGTGCGCAGCCCCACCGTCACGGCCCGGCTGCTGGCGTACTCGAACCCGGCGCTTGCCGCGTTGCGGACGTTGCTTGCCGCGACGGTCGACGCCCAACCGGCAAGCGCTGCTGAGGGTGAGCTGCTGGCCGAGGCGGCGGTCAACCTCGTCAAGACCTCGCTTGCTCTCGCGCAGCGGGACTGGGACGGCGCACCGGCGGCCACGTCCAGCCGGGTGGCGCTGGCTGCACGGCTGACGAGCTACGTCGACCTGCACCTGACGGACGCGCACTTGACGCCTGAGTCGTTGGCGCGAGCGCATCACGTATCGCTGCGCTCCGCGCAGGCCGTGCTGGCGGAGTCGGGTCAGACGGTGGCTGGGCTGATCCGCTCGAAGCGGCTGGACCACGCTCGTGGGCTGCTGCAGGCCGGGGGGCGCGTGGAGCAGGTCACGTTCCTCAGCGGCTTCTCCGACGTCGGCACCTTCACCCGCGCGTTCAAACGCGACGCGGGGGAGACGCCGTCGTCGTTCCGGCTACGCATGACGGACTCTCAAGCCAGCTGATTCCTCGACTTGCGCGAATCGGCAGTGAGCGTGCGCTGAACGCCTGGCCGCCCGGCGCTGCTCCTCCCTAGCGTGAGATAACCGCGAACGACGAGGAGTGACCAAGCAAATGAGTGACTACACCAACACCTTCAAGGCAGCGTGCGTCCAGGCCGAGCCAGTATGGCTCGACCTCGCCGGCAGCATCGACAAGACCATCGCCCTGGCAACCGAGGCCGCAGAGGCTGGTGGCGCCATCATCGCCTTCCCCGAGAACCTGGATCCCGGGCTACCCGTGGTGGATCTGGCTGGACTCGGTGGCGTGGCGTGGCAGTCGCAGTTCGTCGTGCGCTACGCCCAGAACTCCCTCGAGCTCGACTCACCCGAGTTTGACCGAGTCACCGACACCGCCTGGCGCCTGGGCATCGCGATCGTGCTCGGCTACAGCGAGCGCGTCGGCGGCACCCTCTACATGGGTCAGGCCATGATCAGCAGCACCGGCGAGGTCCTCAAAACCCGGCGCAAGCTCAAGCCCAACCACGTCGAGCGGGCCGTCTTCGGCGACGGCGACGGCTCCGACATCGCTGTGGTCGACTCCGAGGTGGGCAGGCTGGGGGCCCTGTGCTGCGCCGAGCACCTGCAACCGCTGACGAAGTACGCGATGTTCAGTCAGCACGAACAGCTGCACGTGGCGGTGTGGCCGAGCTTCTCGGTCTACGAGAACGCGGCCTACCTTCTCGGGCCGGAGGTCAACACCGCCGCCTCGCAGCAGTACGCCGTCGAGGGCCAGACCTACGTCCTCGCTCCCACGGGCATGGTCGGCCAGGCGGCCTACGACACGTTCGTCCAGACCGACGCCCAACGCGAGCTGCTCAGCCTCGGCGGCGGTCACGCCCGCATCTACGGACCCGACGGACGCTCCCTCGCCACCCCGTTGGCGCCCACCGAAGAAGGCCTCCTGTACGCCGACCTCGACTACGCCAACATCTTGGCCGCCAAGAGCTCCTACGACCCGATCGGGTACTACTCCCGCCCCGACGTGCTGCAGCTGCTCTTCAACGACGCAGCCACACCGCGCGTAGTCCACACTGATCACCTCGACGTCGAGCGCCGCGACACCCCCGTCCTGACCGAGGCCGAACCCGCCTGAGCCCGACCACCAACGCTCTCAGCACCTTGGCGGTCGCCAAGACGTGGACGCCAGTCGCGATGCCGCCCTCACACCCACGTGCGGTGGCGGCGCTTGGCCGGGGTGCCCGCGTGGCGCCAGGAGACAGACACAGCTGCCGAGTCTGATCGGTGCGCAGTTCGAGCAATGCTGTCTGTGACGTTCGCCGGGTTCGTCGGCCTTCGCCATCTTCACGGCATGCCTCGGGTCGGGGTCGGGCCGGCTGGGGCACAGAACCTACATGCGATGGCGATTCAGGTCCGCCCGTTTCCCGATGCCGGCCGAGCATCGCTGCGACTACTGATCGTCAAGGTGGTTCCGGGCTCTTTGAGCTTCGGGGAACACAGTCCGGGGACGGCGTCCCCCGCTCCGCCTAATTACACGGCTCAGCTTGTGCTTGACGTCGTGCTGGAGGCGGGTGCGCCGCTTGGCGGCGGATTACCCGGTCCTCCACTGGGGCCCCCTGATGGTGCCCCGCTGGGGGGTGCGCCGTTCGGGGCGCCGGAGGGGCGTCCGTCGCTGCCGCTGGGCATGCCGCCACCGGTCGGGGTGGTAGTGGTGTCGACCCCGACGCTCAGAGTGACGGTGTAGCCGGCCTTGACGCTGCCGGTGATGGTGCCGAGCTGACTGGCGCCGTCGTCGTCGCCAAAGACGTTGTCGTCCGCGAGGCTGACCTGGGCCAGGTTGGTGACCGAGGCGGAGTAGCCGTCGGTGGCGTACACGGTGTCGCACACGTCCTTTGGCAGGGCCAGCTGGGAGGTGGCGATCGCCTTGGTGCTGTCGGTGATGCTGGCCTGGTCGGGGTAGACCTCGAAGTGGATGTGCGGCCAGCGGCCGGTGTAGCAGGCCGGGAAGATGCTGGTGAAGGAGACCTTGCCGGCGGTGTCGGCGACCTGGACGCCGCGCAGGTAGTTCTCCTTCGTGACCCCGTCGGAGTACAGGGAGTACCCGCCCTCGCGGTTGCAGTGCCACACGTACACCGCGACCGCGGCGAACGCGGCGGCGTCCTTGGCGAGGTCCTTGATGACGAGCTCGATGGTCAGGGGCACGCCCTCAGCGGTGCCGCTGGCATCGCCAAAGCTGGAGCGGATGTCGCTGCGCACGATGCCGCTCTGCTCGAGTATGTCGGGGCCGTTGGACCCGTCGCCGGGGTAGGGCCCGGCGGTCTCGTCCGGGATCTCGCCGTTGAAAGCCACAGCCGACGACGCTGAAGAGGAAGAGGAAGAGGAAGAGGAAGAGGTCGAGCCGGCGGCGCCGCAGGCGGCAAGCCCGGCAACGGTGGCGCCCAGACCGAACGCACGCAGGACGTTGCGGCGGCTGAGCAGGGTCCCAACGTCAAATGTCAGTCCCTGGTCGGTCAGCTCCTCCTCGGGACGGGCCAACGACCGTCCCTCGAACGTCGGTTCCTGCTGTCGGTCGGTCAGCATGTGCGCTCCTGGCTGGCGGCGGTTAAGGCCTTGACGTTAAGGCGCCACGATGTGCCTCACCTGTTCCTACCTGTGCGGCTGCTTTACACGACAGTGAGGAAGGATGGCGGCGGCAGAGAGGCGATGACAGCAGGAGCATCATCGGCTGCGACGTCGTCGCCTACCCGGAGCAACCGACGATCTTCGCGGTCCCTCAGTGCCTCGAAGTCAACGGCGCCTAGACATCCCACGGCGGCAAGGTGTCAAGCGGCGAGCTGGTGCTCGGTTGCCCAGGCGGTCGCTTCGTCGTAGCGAGTGTGGTGTCTGAGGCAGCCGTGGAGGATGCCGACGAGGCGGTTGGCGAGGGCCCGGAGGGCTTGGTGGTGGGTGGCGCCGCGGGCGCGGTGTCGGTCGTAGCAGGCGCGGGCGCCGGGTGAGCTGGTGAGGGCGCTGAACGCTTGTTGGTAGAGGGCGTCGGCGAGGCGCCGGTTGCGGGCGTAGCGGGCCAAGACGACGCGTTTCGTGCCCGATGCGCGGGTGATCGGGGCCATCCCGGCGTAGTTCTTCCTCGCCCGGGCGTCGGCGTAGCGGTCGGGGTCGTCGCCCATCTCAGCGAGCACCCGGGCGCCGAGGATCGTCCCGAGGCCGGGCTGGCTCAGGTAGATCTCCGCGTCCGGGTGCTGGCCAAAACCCAGCCTCACCTGCTCCTCGAGGGCGCCGGTCTGGGCGACCATCGTGGTCAGGACTGCGACCAGCGCGGACACGCTGGCCGCGTTCACGACGGCCAGCTCGTCACGGACCGGGATCTGCTTGGAACGCAGCGCGGTCACGATCTCGGCGGCTCGGGCGTCGATGTTGCGCTGACGCCCGGCCTTGCGCAGTAGACCCGCGACCCGGGAGACGCTGAGCCCGCGCCCTGGCGCCGGACCTGGCGCGGCGGTGAGGACGGCGAGCGCATCACGCCCGGCGAGGTCGTCGCTGAACGCGGCCAGTGCGGCCGGGTAACACTCACGCAGCAGCGAACGCAGCGTGTTCGCCGCCCGTTGGCGCATCCAGATCATCGACTGGTGCGCCCGCGCCGCCAGCCGCACGCCCTCAGCGACGGTCGAGTCGCCCGCGGCCGGGCGGTGGTGGGCCCGGTCGAGGCGGACGATCTCGGCGAGCACGTGCGCATCACCGGGATCAGACTTCGCCCCCGCCACACCGTGGCGCTCTCGGTAACGCGCCGCCTGCAGCGGGTTGATCGGGTAGACGGTGTAGCCGGCCGCGATCAATGCCTGGACCCACGGGCCGCGGTCGGTCTCGATCCCGACCAGCACCTGCTCGGGCTCCTCACCCTCTTGCAGGTGATCACCGACGAGTGCGTGCAAGGTCGCCAGGCCCGACACCCCTTCCGGTAGCCGGCGCCGGACCAGCACCCGGCCCTGGTCGTCCTCGATCTCGATGTCGTGATGGGCCTCAGCCCAGTCGTCACCCAGGAACAGCACCCGTCCTCCTCCGCTCGGACCTGCACGGACATGAGCCGTCGGAGAAGATCTGGGCGACCTAATGGTTCAGTGCTCGACCCGCAACGAGCGGCACGTCATCCCACCAGCCCTACGACCTCCTCACCAACCGACAGGGGCACGATCTAGGCGTAGACCTCAAGGGCCTGGGACAGTCAGTGCTCACCCGGCGGCGGCTCGGACACCAGTCTCGACCTGAACCAGCTGGTGCACCCCCATTAGGGCTGCCCCGGCAGCGGCAGATCCTCGTCGTTCATTCGAAGATGCAGGAGCAGTGTGCTCGTCGTTCGCAGGGGACATCGCTGGCCTTGGACCACGATCACCTTGACCGCCGCCGTCACCCTCACCGCTCCTCGACAAGGCCACCCGCTCCTCAGCCGAGTCCGTTCAGCGCCGAGGACAAGGCCTCCTGGAGCTGAGTCGACGACCATCGGCAGGCCTCGGTGGGCGCACGGTAGTTCGCGGCTTGTCAGGACGCGGGTGCGGGACCGGATTCTCCCGCTCCTTCGAACGCGCGAGTAGGCAGACCTTCACGGACACCGTCCGCGAGGTGCGACCCATTCAACCTGCCACCTGCTCGAGCAGACCGACCTACCCGTCTCACTTGTGAGCCGACGCGTGGGCTACCGCAACCTGTCCAACTTCAACCGCCAGTTTCGCTCCAACTACGCCATGACGCCCAGCAACTACCTGCGCCGACGACAGCCCGTGATTACACCCCCTCCTGATGCCTAGCAGAACCTCACGAGACGCGGCTCAGACCGGCAAGGGCTGCGTCGCCAGCTCGGCGTGACTGGTCCCCCTTGGAGAGAGTGATCGACTGCTCGACTCGAGGCGCACTGTTCGGGAGTCGCTGGAGCAGAACTTTGCCGAGCAGGGTCCGCTCGGTACCAGCCGATGGGCTGTTGTTGCAGGCTGTCGACGTCGGAGGGAACTCGTCGGGCGGACGCCCGGACGGTTCACCTGGTCGAGAGCGCCCAGACGAAGAGCACGACCAGGGCGAGAACGCCACCGATTACGCACAGAATGACGGGATCGACCCCGCCATGCTTCGACGACTTCTTCACGAGCGGGGGCTTGCCCTGCCGGACCCGGTGCAGATCGCGGCGCCGTTCGTAGTCCTGCTCCACTGCTCCTCTCGGGTCAATGTGGGTGTCCAGCTGGGCCGGTCCCGCGACGTAGAGCAGGTTGAAGATCACCACGGACTTGAAGCGGTACCAGAGCCCGAATCGGTCCTCTTCGGGAACGTCTTCAGTCGTTCGATTCACAACACTTAGTGTACAAACTATCTGTGCACAGCGCCAAGTTGGAGCCTGCTCAGCACGCAGCACCCTTCGTGCTGACCCTCGCCGGTGCGCACCTGACGACCGGCACCAGGACCGGCGGAGCACCAGCAACAACTAGACGGTGTGGCTGACGAAGGCGTTGCTGACCGATCCTCGCCCAGCGAGGGCGATTTGCGCCGTCGTGAAGCCGACTTGACCTGCCTGGCCTACGCGCTGCGCAGGTGCGGCAACCCCTCCTTGGGAGTCCGGAAGTGTCCTGCACGAGGGCAACGCGGGCGATCGTGTTTCCGCGTCACCGGTGCGGACCGGCCGACGAATTGCGGCCACGTTCACGAGCCCGGGCAGCTGCGACCAGGTTTGAGGGTCGCGCCGGGCGAGGCCCTGGGCGACGCCGGTTCCCGTCGGCGGCCCGCCTCGTTCACCCCAAAGTGCCTTGACCTCGGGGAGGGAAGGCTCCGGCGACCATGATCGCCCGGTCAGGGCTTCCCGATCGGGCACTCTGAGGTGAATGGCGGCGAACTCGTCACGGACTTGGACTCGAGACACCTGGAACCCGTGGGGCAGTACTTGCCGAACAGCCGAGCTGTCGACGCCCCCGGATCCGTCGGGCGCCCCGTACGCCTGGCAGTACCCCACGCGTCGGCCTCCTCCGTCATCTCCTACTGCTCGGCCCGTCGCTTCCGCGCTGGCTTCCGGACTTCCCCGCAAGGGCCACGTCGGTTTCCTCGCGCCGACACCCTCCAGCCGCGGGATCGTCCGCCCACGGCGACCGTAGTAAGACAACCGCCCTTCTGCGGCTCACGAGGTCGGGACGATCTTCCACGCCATCTCGTGCAACTCAGGTTCGACCGCTGCAAGGCCGGCTGAAAAGCGCGCAAGCAAGGCCCCGGCCAGCGGCTCGAGGTCCAAAACGGCCGTGGTGCCACCCGACACGGTGGTCCCCAGCCACATCTGCTCGAGGTCCCACTCCGCCCGCCGCATCCCGTGGTCGGACACGTGGTGGTGCGCTCAGCATCGACCAACCGTCCCTCCTATGGTCAGAAGTCGTGGATCGTGCCGGCCCTTGGCCTGGCCCGTTATGTAGCGTCTCGAGGCGGCCTGCGCACCTCTCTTCCGGGTATCAGTCCGCATCAAGGAGCTTGAGCACCGTCGCCTGCTGGGCGACAGCAACAGCAGATGCACGGACCGCCAGTCCGTCGCGGGCGACCAGGGGTCATTAACCAGCTGGAGCCGAGTCTCGGTCGTCGCAGACGTCGGGCTGCAGCGCATGAACCTTGAAGCACCCACCGGCCAGCCGCGACCAGCGGGATGCAGAGGACCAAACCGAGGCTGAGCGCGCTCACGGCAGCTGCCCCACTCGCGCACGTCGCCGACCAGAAAGAGATCAAGCAATTTCGTGAACTTCACGCGTGCACAATAACGTTGTCATACGGTTCTGCTGCGCGGCCGTCGGGGGCCCTGCGGTCGTGGTCAGGTTTCGTGACCAGGAGCCCTTTTCGATGTCTTTCACCCCCTCTTCTCCCTCTCCTTTCGGCGCGCGGCGGCGCTTGTCCCTGGCGGCCCTGCTGACTGGTCTGATCGGGACCGCGATCCTCGCTCTGTCGATGAACTCGAGCCTGGCCGCGTTCACGGCCTCGATCACGAACTCGGTCAATACCGCGGCTGCCGGCACCGTGATCATGCAGGAGCAGAACGCCGCCGGCACGACGACCTGCCTGAGCACCGACGGCACCGGCAACAACGTCACCACAAACACGGCGACCTGCGCCACGATCAACAAGTACGGCGGCAGCACCACCATGGTCCCCGGCCAGACGTTGAGCACCACGGTCACGATCAAGAACACGGGTACCGCGTCGGTGTCGAGCTTCACCCTGGCCCCGGGCACCTGCACGCAGTCAGGCAACGTGACCGGCAGCGCGACCGACCTGTGCTCCAAGCTCGGCGTGGTGATCAGCCAGACCGTGGGCGGTGCGACGACTGCGGTGTCGCCGGCCAGCTCGACGCTGGCCACCCTGGCCACGGGCGGTGCGCTGGCGCTGACCGCTCCGGTCGTCGCCGGCGCGACGGTCACGTTCAAATTCGACGTGACCTTGGCGTCCACCGCGGGCAACACCTACCAGGGTCTGGCCGCTGCCCAGCCGCTGGTGTGGACCTTCACGGCCTGACCCAACACCCTCCCGGAGACCACGACCTGATGACGGCATGGCCGCTCGCGCGCCGGCCCGCACCCCTGGAGGTGCGGGCCGGCGCGCTCGCCCATGGGCTGCCGGTACCGGTGCTGGTCGTGCTGCTGCTCGCGGTCCTGACCGGGTTGTCGAGCGCAGCGGGATGGCAGGTGACCGGAGGCCGGTGGGCGGTCGTCGAGACGCCGTCGATGGGGACCGCAGTTCCGGTCGGCAGCCTGATCCTGACCCGACCTCGCGCGCTGGACCAGCTTGACGTCGGCGACATCGTCACCTACCGGCCCCCGCACCTCCGCTCCTGGTACACCCACCGCATCGTCGCGGTCAGCACCGACGGCACCCTCAAGGTGCAGGGCGACGCCAACGGCACGCCAGACCCCTATCCCGTCACCCAGGACGAACTGGTCGGCCAGGTCGTCGGGCACTGGGCCGGGCTGGGCTGGGCGGTCCGGGCACTTCCCACGGTGCTGCTCGGCGTCGTTGTGCTGCTCGGCGCCACCCACCTGTATGTGAAACCGCGGTGGCGGTCCAGCGTCCGTGTCGTCGGGATCTGCCTGGTCTTCGGCATCGCCTCGCTGCTGCTGCGCCCCTTCGTCCACCCCGTCCTGGTTGCCACCACCATCGACACCGACGGCACCACCATGCGAGCCACCGTGGCCTCCACCGGGATGCTGCCGACCCGGATCACCGGTGCACCAGGACAACACGTCGATCTGCACTCCGGCGAGATCGGCTCGGTGCCACTCGGATCCGCTACCACTCCTGGTGGACCGGCGACGGTCAACGGAACGGCTCATCTGACCGGGTGGTGGCTCGTGGGGGTGAGCGGGGTCAGCCTCCTGCCGATGCTGTGGGTCCTCACTGTCGGACTCAGCTCTGCTACCCGGACGGGCCGCGAAGAACCATCCGGCAACCAGACAGGCGATGGAGGCTCATGCTGATCCAGCACAGGACCCGTGCAAACAGACGCCGCGGGTCGCAGCGGCACCTGGTCATTCTGGCCCTGGTCCTCGCCCTGACCATCAGCATCGCGGCAGCGATGACGCCGAGCACCCAGTCGGCCTACCGCGCCAGACTCACCAACAGCACCGACACCGCCGGGGTTGCCGTCGCGAACAGCTGCGCCTGGACCTACGCCACCAGCAGCCCCGCGCCGTACTTCCTTTACCCCCTCGCCGACAACCCCGTCACCACGACTGCCGCCGACACGTCTGGAAACAAGCGCACCGCTACCTACACCGGCAGCCCCACCCACAGCGCGGCGAACGCCTGCGTCCGGGACGGGGGCGGCTCCACCACCTTCAACGGCACCAACACCGCTCTCGTCAGCCCTACCGCCCAGTCCAGTCCCCAGATCTTCACCCTCGAGATTTGGTTCCGCACCTCCGTGGCCGGCGGTTACCTCATCGGGCTCAACGGGAATAGAGACGGTACCGGCAACTACGACCGCCAGGTCTACCTCAACAGCAGCGGCCAGGTCGTGTTCGGCATCTACTCCAGCGGCTTCCAGGTCGTCACCTCCACCGCCAGTTACAACGACGGCGCCTGGCACCAGGCAGCCGCGACCTTCGACAGCACGGCCGGTCTCACCCTGTACGTCGACGGCAAGAGCGTCGGCACCCCCATCACCACCGCCTATACCGCCGAACCGAACAGCGGCTACTGGCGCATCGGCTACGGCACCCTCGCCAACTGGCCCGGTAGTGCCACCCCCTACTACTTCAACGGCCAGCTCGGGTACGCCGTGCTCTATACCAGCGTCCTGCCCGCTGCCACCATCGCCGCCCAGTACAGCGCCGGTACCTGACAAGCCAGTCGCGGACGACTTCAGACGGGCACACTGGTGCCTGCACCCGTGCGTTGTAGGACCGAATTGAACACAGGCTGCGAATGACGACCAGCAACGTCTACCGCACCCGACCGGACGAGGCCCCCAAGACGGGCAAGCAGGCCCATGACGCGTCCGCTGACCGGCTACGGCTCGTCGAGCAGCTCTGCTTCGCCCTCTACACCGCGACTAACGCCGTCACCCGCACCTACCGCCCGCTGCTGCGGTCCATCGGGCTCACGTATCCCCAGTACCTAGTGATGATGGCCCTGTGGGAACACGACAGTGCCACTCTTACCGAGCTCGCCATGCGTCTCAACCTGCCCTTGCACGGGCTCAGCCCCGTCGCCGGACGCCTCCAGCAGCAAGGCCTCCTCGAACGCCACCGCGGAACCACTGATCGGCGGATAACCCGGATCAGCCTGACCCGGCTTGGTCGCGCGCTCGAAACGGATGCCGCTCGTGCCCAGCACGAAGTGGTATCCCGAAGCCAGTTGTCTCCCGCCGCCCTAGCTCAGGTCCGCGACGAGCTCCACGACCTCACCGAAAGGCTGACCAGCACCACCTGACCAGTCACGGGACCAGCCCCGGCGAGTCGCGAACAGCCGGCGCCCTCGTCGCACGAGTCACCGCTGACGCCGCAGCAGTGACGGCGAAGGAACGGCGCGGTAAGCCGCTGCCGCAGCGCGCGCCACCTCAGCCGCCGCCCTGGAAGCCGCAGCCCAGGCGGCTGACGCCGCCATCTTGATAGAGCTCGTGTTCAACACCACTGCGAAGGCCGTTCGAGACACTGCGCACGCGGCTGCAGCACAGGTCGCTGTTGAGACACAGAATGCCCTAGAACTCCTCCGAGGCTGACCGGACTCCCAGTCGCAGAGAACGAAGGCGGGTGCCTCACATACGTTCGAGAACGAGGGTCCGCTCGTCGTGGCGGCCTCGGCCAGCGCGGGCTGCCCGCCCAGCCCGCCGAGGCCGTCGCAGGCCCGACGTAGGTTGTTGCCACTGACATGCGGGACCGCAGCCTGGGAGATCTTCTTCCCAACTGAAGAGGCTGTGGCGAGAGGGCGGGCATCGGCAGCCGATGCTGATCGTCGAATAGAACGACGCAGCCCCAGGCGACGCGACCTGGTCCGGCAACGGCCAGTCGTCGGCTTCTTCGACTGAGACTTCGGCGGCCCAGTCGGCACGGAGCGGACCCCTCCCGTTCACCGCCTTCGCCTAAATTCCCCTTCAGGGCACGCCACGTCGTGCCGGTGGGGGCTGAGTGACTTCGGCGCAGCCTCGCTGCCGGAGCTCGACCTGTCGTACGTGGGTGGCGCAACGTAACGTTGAGGTGATCGAGGGGAGTCTGATGAACATCAGCACAGGTGCGGTTCCGGTCGAGGGCAGTACGCGTAGTCTCCCGGACGGGGTCGACCTCGGCCCAGTTTCCCCACGCGAGGTGCTCGAGGTGACACTCGTGCTACGTGGTTCCGTTCCTAATCTGCGTGAGCACGTTGCTCTGCTCGCCGACCTGCCGCCGGGCAAGCGCAAGCACCTCACCCGAAGCGAGCTGCGCGACGAGTTCGGCGCCGCCAACGACGACGTCGACCTGGTCCGGCGGCTGGCGACCGAGCACGATCTCACCGTCGGCGGGATCGATCGTGGCGCCCGGACGGTCACGCTGACCGGCAGCTCCGCACAGATGGCCGAAGCGTTCTCGGTGGAGCTGCGGTCCTACCAAACCGACACCGGAACCATCCGGGCACGTCAGGGCGAGGTACATGTGCCCGACTGGCTAGGCCCGAGCGTCGAGGCCGTCCTCGGGCTCGACACGCGCCCTCAGGCGCGACCTCACTTCCGGCTGGCCCCGACCGGCTCCGGCACGGCCTTCCGGCCTGCGGCAGCTGCGGTGCAGTCGTTCACCCCGCTGCAGCTCGCCAACGTCTACCAGTTCCCCGAGGGGTCGGGCGAAGGGCAGACGATCGCGATCATCGAGCTCGGCGGCGGATTCGAGACCGCCGACCTGACGCACTACTTCACGGGCCTCGGGATCACGCCAGCTCCTACGGTCACCGCCGTGGCGGTCGACGGCGTCGGCAACGCTCCCAGTGGTGATCCGAACAGCGCCGACGGCGAGGTCGTCCTGGACGTCGAGGTGTGCGGGGCGGTCGCACCGGCCGCACAGATCGTCGTGTACTTCGCCCCGAACACCGACAAAGGGTTCCTTGACGCGGTGAACGCTGCGGTCCACGACACGACCCATGACGTGGCGGTGGTCTCGATCAGCTGGGGCGGCCCGGAGTCGGCCTGGACCAGCCAGGCTCTGGACGCCATGGACGCCGCGTTCCTGGCGGCCAGTGCGCTCGGAATCAGTGTGTTCTGCGCCAGCGGCGACAACGGCTCGGCCGACGGAGAGAACGACGGCCTCGCGCACGTCGACTTCCCCGCCTCCAGCCCGAACGCGGTCGCCTGCGGCGGCACCACACTGCGCGCGACCGGGACCAGCATCGCCAGCGAGACGGTCTGGAACGGCGCGGGTGCGACCGGCGGCGGAGTCAGCGACCACTTCTCCGTGCCCGGCTACCAGACCGGGGTCCACCCCACCTCGGCCAACCCGGGCGCCCGCACAGGGCGTGGAGTTCCCGACGTCGCCGCGGTGGCCGACCCCGAGACCGGCTACGAGGTGTTCGTCGACGGTCGTGCGCTCGTCATCGGCGGCACCAGTGCCGTCGCCCCGCTCTGGGCCGGCCTCACCGCACGCCTGCAGCAGGCGCTCGGGCAGAAGCTGGCCCCGTTGCAGCCGCACCTGTACACGGTCGGCACTGCCTTCCACGACATCGTCGAAGGCAACAACGGTGCCTACCAAGCCCAGCCCGGCTGGGACGCGTGCACCGGCCTCGGCAGCCCCAACGGACAAGCCATCCTCAACGCCCTATCCACCTAGCCTTGAGCCGCCGGTCTGGAGCCCCCGCACCACGGGAGTGCGGCCGTGTCAGGCGCTGCCCCTCGTAGCCAGGCCACTATGGCGTCGCGCGTCCGGCGACCTCCGTCCGTTCCAGAGTCGTCGGCAGCTCGTCGAACTTGAGCTGGGTCCGCTCTGGCTGTACGTCGCCCAGCCGGTGCTGAGGACCGAGCCGTACGCGGCGCACAGGCCGGGGCAGGGCGACGCGACCAGGATGGACTCCTGGCGCCCCCGGACGGCCTGGTGGAGAAGCTCGACGGTTCCCGGCGGCGGTGACGGCGAGGTCGCCGCCCTCGGGCTGGTCGACGACGGCCTCGATCGCCTCGGAGGCCTGGGCCTGGTCGCCGGTCGCGGCCTCGAGGGTGATCGACCCGTCGGAGATGAGCATCCGCAGCGAGGTGTTCCGCTCGGCGACGAGGGCGACGCAGAGTCGGCGGCCGATGCTCGTCGGAAAGCCGGCGAAGGGCGTTGCACCGAGCGCCTGCGCAGTGGACGACCGCGAGCAGGCGTTGCGGCTGGTCTGCCGCAACGGTCCGGTCCTTGTCTGATCTGCACCGGGAAGCGGGCCGCGGGTGCTGCGCATCTCGGCGAGGAGGACGGATCGCACGAACATGATAACGGTTTTCTTTTATCTACTCAATGTCACCCGGTACCGGGTCCCGATCAGCAACAGCCGGCAGCAGACAGGTGCTACCTCAGCGTTGCGCGGCGCAGGACTCGCACAGGCCTGAGACCTCGAGGTGGTGCTGAACCTCGACGAAACCGTTGGCGCTGGCCACCTTCTTCGCCCACCGCTCCACCGTGGGGCCGGTGAGCTCGACGGTGCGGTTGCAGGAACGGCACACGAGGTGGTGGTGGTGACCGGTCGAGCAGTAGCGGTAGGCGGCCTCGCCGTCCGCGGTACGGAGCATGTCCAGCTCGCCGGCGTCGGCCATGGCCTGCAGCGTCCGGTAGACGGTGGTGAGTCCGATCTTGTCCCCGCCGGTCCGCAGCCCGTCGTAGATCTGCAGCGCGGTCTGGAAGTCCTGACCTCGCTGGAGGTGCTCGCGCACGGCTGAGCGCTGCCGTGTGTTGCGAGGCGGGCTGAACACCTGTTCGCTCGTGCCACCGGAAGGGGTCGGGGGAGCGCTCATGACAATCGATGGTAGTCGACTGAGAGGGTACCTGCGCCTGTCCGTCCCGGGTGTCGCGGCGAGATCACGACCTGAAGCGGAACCTGCCGATCACGCGGCAGACGATGTAGATGAGGAAGGAGATGGTGGTGACGAACGGGCTGATGGGGATGTTGCCGCCGAGGGCGAGCATGATCCCACCGACCATGGCGGTGACGGCGAAGGCCACGGACAGCACGGGTACCAGCACAGGGGAGCGAGAGACCCGCAGGGCAGCAGCGGCTGGGGTGACCAGCACCGAGAGCACCAGGAGGGAGCCGACGATCTGCACCGAGACGGCGGTGGCGAGGCCGAGCAGCACCATGAAGTACATCGACAGACCGAGGCGCGGCAGACCGCGTGCGGTCGCGACCTCCGGGTCGAGGCTGGTGAACATGAGCGGGCGCCAGGCGAGCAGCAGGCCGAGGACCACGATGGTCGAGATGACGAGCATCGAGTGCAGCCGAGGGTTGTCGACCGCCACGATCTGGCCGGTGAGGAGGCCGAACTTGTTGGCCGAGCGTCCTGAGTACAGCGACAGGCACAAGATGCCGAGCCCGAGGCCGAAGGGCATCAGGACCGCGATGGCGGAGTTGCGGTCGCGGGCCCGAGAGCCAAGGAACCCGATCAGCATGGCGGCGATGAGCGAGCCGAACAGCGCCCCGGTGACGACGCCGACGCCGAGCAACAGGCCTGCGGCGGCGCCGGCGAACGAGAGCTCGCTCACGCCGTGCACCGCGAACGCCAGGTCTCGGGACATGACGAGGACGCCGATGAGGCCGCCGACGATCCCGAGGGCGGCGCCGGCGATGATCGAGTTTCGTACGAGGACGAGGAGCTCGCCGTAGTTGTTGAACTGGAACAGCTCGCTCAGCAGACCGTGCGTCACAGCGGGGCCTGCGCGTGGTGGTCGTCTGCTCCGAGGTGGCCAGAGGCCTCGTCGTTGGGCACACCGGCGACCACGATGCGTCCCTGGACGCGCAGGACCTCCACGGTGGTCTGGTAGAGGTCACTGAGGACCTCGGTGGTCAGCACCTCGTCGACGGTGCCCACGCGGACCTGTCCGGCGGCGACGTAGACGACCCGGTCGACCATGCTGAGCACGGGGTTGATGTCGTGGGTGATCATCAGCAGAGCAAGGTCCCGGTCGCGCCGGCTGCGGTCGAGGAGATGGCTGATCTCGCGCTGGTGCAGGAGGTCGAGCGAGCTCAGGGGCTCGTCGCACAGCAGCAGGTCCGGGCGGCCGACGAGGGCCTGGGCGATGCGGACCCGCTGCTGCTCCCCGCCCGACATCGTGCCGATGGATCGTGACGCCCATGCTCCGGCGCCGACGGCGTCGAGCGCTTCAGCTACTCGCGCCCGACGGGTCCGGCTGGGCAGGGGCAGCCCGAACCGGTGACCGTCGACGCCGAATCCGACCAGCTCCTTGGCCCGGACGGGGGTGCCCCGGTCGGCGATGCGCTGCTGCGGGATGTAGCCGATGTGGCGGTCGCCGTGCCGCACGGGGCGCCCCAAGAAGCTCAGGGCGCCTTCGGACAGCGGTAGCTGGCCGAGCACCGTGCGCAGCAGGCTGGTCTTGCCTGATCCATTGGGACCGAGGATGGCGACGAACTCGCCGCGGTCCACGGTCAGGTCGAGCCCGGACCACAGGCTTCGCTCACCGAAACGGATTCCGGCGTCACGGAAGGTGAGGACGGCGTCTGGGTCGTGGGTCGCGTCGGTCACGAGCCGAGCGCGCCGGACACGGCCTGGATGTTGTCGCCCATCCAGGTGAGGTAATCCTTGCCGGCGGGCAGGGTCTCGGTGACCGGCACGACGGCGATGTTGTTCTGCTTGGCCGCCTTGAGCACCGCTTCGGTCTGGGGTCCGGTCGTCTGCTCGTTGTAGGCGAGCAGCTTGACCTGCTTGTCGTTGAACAGGTTCAGGGTCTCCTGCAGCACCGTCGGGGCGACGTCGGTGTCCTCCTCGATCGCCTCGCTGAACTTGTCGGGGGTCTTGTTGACAAGTCCCGAGGAGGTCAGCAGGTAGAGCGGGACCGGCTCGGTGATCGCGACCCCCTCGCCGGCGTGTGCCTTCTTGATACCGGCCTCCTTGGCTCCGAGGGCGTCGAGCTGGGTCTTGAAGCTCTGCGCGTTGGCGGTGAAGGCGGCAGCGTTGCCCGGCGAGGCCTGGCTGAGGTCTGCGGCGAGGGTGTCGACCACCTTCGACACGGTGGGGAAGTCGTACCACAGGTGCTCGTTGAACTCGCTCTGCGCCGGCTTCTGGTCGTACCCGGACAGGTCGGCGGCGTTGATGACGGTCGCCTTGCTGGAGCTGGCCTTGAGCATGGAGTCGACGAAGTCGTCGTAACCCCCGCCGTTCTCCAGGACGACGGTGGCCTTGGACAGCGCGAGCTGGTTCTGCACGTCGGCCTCGTACTCGTGCGGGTCCTTGTCGGGATCGTTGATGATCGAGGTGACCTGCACCGCGTTGCCGCCGACCGCCTGGGCGATGCTGCCGTAGACGTCGGTCGACGCGACGACGGGGACCGGTGCGGACGACGCGGACGCACCGGTGCTTCCGGGAGCGCTAGAGGCCTGGGGCGCGGACTGGCCGCCGCACGCTGCCAGGGTGAGAGCGAGCACACTGATCGGTGCGCACATGACGAGCTTCATGATTATGACTTTCGAGTTCGAGGCGGCGGCGCACAGCGGCGCTGGCCTGCAGCAGGACCCGATCGACACTAGGTAGCGCGATATTGAAAGTCAAAGTCGTGTATGCGCATCCGTTGATGTGTGGTCGGTCCGGTCGGTCGGCTCGAGGACGTGACTTACGGCGTCCTCGATCACGTGGGTGATGTGGTGGTCGGCCACGGAGTAGATCGACTCGCGGCCTGAGCGGGTGACGCTGACCAGGCCCGCGCCTCGCAGGACGCGCAGGTGCTGGGACACGAGTGGCTGGGACAGGCCGGTGCTGTGCACGAGCGCGGTGACGCTGGTGGGCTCGGCCAGCAGCTGGAGCAGCGCCACCCGCGCCGGGCTCGACAGCGCCTTGAACAGCTCGGCGGCACGTTGAACTCCGAGGCCGTCAGGACTGTTCATCACGTCTTCCATTCTCCTGCCTGAATCCGCTGCCCGCACCGCAAGGGCCCGAACGCGCGGCGCGGACGGCACCGCCCGGCAGGGGGTGCCGCCCGCGCCGCGCGTGCTCAGTCAGCTTTGCTGATCAGCCCGTCTTGCTGGATCAGTGCTCGTCGTAGTGGTCGCCGTGCTCGCCGTGCTTGTGGTCGTCGTGCAGGTAGTCGACGTGGTCGCCGTGAGTGACAGCCTCGTGGCCGCAGTCGGCCCCGTGCTGGTGCTCGGCGGTGGAGTGCTCGGCGAGGCCGTCGTGCTCGTCGTAGTGGTCGCCGTGCTCGGCGTGCTTGTGGCCGTCGTGCAGGTAGTCGACGTGCGCGCCGTGCTCGACCGGCTGGTGGCCGCAATCGGCGCCGTGGCGGTGCTCGTCGACGGTGTGCTCCGCGGCGTGGCCGGTGGTCTGGTCGATCGTGGTCATGAATCTCCTTGGTTGAAAGCCTCGAGAAGAGTGAACCACTCTCATCAGCGTATTGCAATACTTGCATGAGTGTGCCTCTCCAGGCTGGACGGGTAGCGGGTCGAAATTGCAACGACAATGAAAACGATGTTCACTAACTCCATGAACCTTCTGTCGAGGAGCCAGCCGTGAAAGCCAACATCCATCCGGACTACGACTACGTGGTCTTCCGCGACAAGTCGGCCGGCCTCAGCTTCCTGATGCGCTCGACCCGGCGCGGGTCCCAGACCGTCGAGTGGACCGACGGCAGCCGTTACCCCGTGATCGACGTCGAGGTGTCCTCGGTCAGCCACCCCTTCTACACCGGGCGGGCGCGGATCCTGGATACCGCTGGCCAGGTGGAGAAGTTCCGTCGGCGCTACCAGGGCGGTGAGAGCCGGTGACCAGCCTCGTGTCGGTGCTCCTGCTGACGGCCACCGATCCTCGGCTCTACGACGACGCGGCGGCGGGGACGATGGTGGACCTTCCGCGAGCGGTCTGCCTGGCCTACCAGCGAGACGGCGGCGGCGCCCTGCGTCGGCGGGTGAGCGACTGGTCAGGGCCCCTATACGACGAGCTGGTCGCGGACAGCTCGGCGTGCGTGTCCTGTGCGGTGCGCGCAGACCTGCCCGAGGCCGTCCAGTTCCTGGCGTCGCAGGAACGCTGGTCGTGCGTCGTCGCCGTCGCTCCCGCCACGGTGGCTCCGCAGCCGCTCGCCCAGGCCCTGCAGCAGGCCATCGATGATGGGTCGGCTCCCGACGTGGTGCTGGCACCGGTCGTCGCGTTCGTCGCGATCGACGAGCTCGAGCACGACCTGCTGGGCGACGACCTGCTCGACGAGCGCGGCCTCGCGCTCAGCGCCACGGACAGGCGCTCGGTGGGGGAGTCGCTCGTCGCCCAAATCGAGTACGCCGACGTCGTGGTGGCGATGGGCGAACCCGGGTCGCCGCGCCCGCTGTCCCTGCTGCGAGCCGTTTGTGCTGAGTCGACCGCGGTCCACGCAGGGTGGTCGACTCTCGACGTCTTCGCGCTCGTCGGCTCCCAGCATGACCAGGACGCGGCGCGGACGCGGGTGCACCCGATGAACGTCCCGCCCGTTCGCGGGACTGAGGACCCCGACGTGTGGACCCTCGACCTCGCCTCCCCGCGCCCGCTGGACCCCGAGCTCCTGCTGCAGCGCATCGACGAGCTCGGCACTGGACAGATCCGGGCGAGGGGCTACTTCTGGCTTGCTTCCCGACCAGAGGTCGCGTGCGTCTGGGACGCCTCTGGCGGGCAGCTCAGCATCGGTGTCTACGGAGGCTGGGAGGGTCGGATGCCTGCCACCCGTCTTGTCGTGACGGGTACCCAGGAGGCAGACCGAGACCGGATCGCGGCCGCGTTCCCCGACGTGTGCCTGACCGAGCCGGGTCAGGTCGGCAGGTCGTGGCGCGACGGGCAGGACGGCTTCGAACCCTGGCTCGGGTAGTCCCTGGGCTCAACCGTGGGGACTGGTCCCAAGGCGCGACCGAGTAGCTCCTTCACCGCGCTGCGACCAGCACCAGCAAGCAACGCAGCGGGGAGCCGGCCAGCAGCCCGCAAGTGGACGACGCACGAGGAATGAGGAGTGTGGGCCGGCTCACGACGCAGGTTGCGGGGCGTGTCGGCGCGAACCTGCGACGTCGGGTCGGCGTTCCCCGTGACAGTTGGGGCCATGCCAACCCATCACCACCACGGCGTCGTGCGCGACGAGCTGCGCTCTGCCCCCTGGGTCGTGGGGCTGCTGGCCGGGCTGCTCGCCGTCATCGCGGCTGCGCTGGCGGTCGGGGTGGTGATGTTGTGGCCGAGCCAGCACGGGAACTCTCACCTGGCCAACCCCTACTCCGCGGCCGGCGACTCCGTGATCACGGTCGACGTCACTGCGGTTCGTCCACAACCCTGCGCGAACGACCAGGAGACTCCGGACGGTTCACCTGCGGTCGCCGGCCCGTGCGGGCAGCTCGCCGTCCGCCTGCCCTCAGGGTCGATCGCAGCGATCACGGTGACACCAGCGGTCTACCGGACCGGGATCGCCGTCGGCGACCACCTCCGGGTCCTCCGCTTTGAGGCTCCCACGGGCTCGAAGGAGGTCTCCTACCAGTTTCTGGACTTCCAGCGCGCCCGACCGCTCGTCCTGCTCGCACTGGGCTGCGGCATCCTGATCATCCTCGTGGCGCGATGGCGAGGCCTGTTCGCCATCGTTGGGGTCGTGGGCACGGTCCTCGCGATGACCTCGTTCATGCTCCCAGCCCTGCTGGCAGGTGAGAACCCGCTGGCCGTGGCGGTCGTCGGCTCGGGTGCCCTGATGGTCCTCCTGCTCTACCTGGTGCACGGAGTGTCGGCGCGAACCACCGCCGCCCTGCTCGGGACCCTGGTCGGTGTCGCGATCACCGCCCTCGTCAGCGTGCAGGCCACGTCGTGGACCCACCTCACCGGGCTGGGTACCGAGGACGACCAGACCTTGCTCGCGGTGGCCGGTCAGGTCGACCTGCGCACGGTCGTGACCGCCAGCATGGTCGTCGCAGGACTCGGGGTGCTGAACGACGTCTCCGTGACTCAGGCCAGCGCAGCCTGGGAGCTCCGCGCCGCGCACCCGGAACACTCGCGCGCCTACGCCTTCACTGCAGCGATGCGGATCGGGCGCGATCACATCGCGTCCAGCATCTACACCCTGGTGTTCGCCTACGCCGGGTCCTCCATGACCGTCTTGTTGCTCATCCAGGCCTACACGCGCTCCATCGCCGAGGTCGCGGTGACCGATGACATCGCCACTGAGATCGCCCGCACCCTGGTCGGGCTGGTCGGAGTCGTGCTCGCCGTTCCCGTCACCACGCTCATCGCCGTGCTCCTGGCCCCCGAGGGACCAGGTGACGAGGCGAGGGACCTTCCGGGTGTGGGGATGCGCGGCAGGGCAGGGGAGCCGTTGACTTCTTCTTAAACGGGCCATCGGCGGGTTCAGCGGACGATGGGTTCGACGACGAGCTCGCCCGAGCTGCCCGCGCTCGACCGGCAGCGGGTGCAACCTTCATCACCTCAAGCTAACCGAGCATGACTATCATCACCGTTTCCAAGTCGGTTGTGAGAACCGGCCCAGCGCGGACCCTGCATGGGAATGGATACTAGCAACCATGTTCATCTAGAGTCCGGCGCATGACTCCCCCTGCCAGGCGCACCATGCGTCGATCCCTGACCACCGTCGTGCTGACGGCCGCCGTCGGCGGCTTGCTCGCCACCCCCCGCCTCGGCCGCTCAGCCCTCGTCGACCGAGTACCTCCTCGCAGCCGACCCGACGGCGGGGGCGGTGTACGTCTACCGCACCTCTGACATGAAGCGGACGGGCGCGCTCGACGACCTGACGCTCTCCAGCCACGCGGGCACCCTTCAGCTGCCCGACGGGCGGGTGATCATGATCGACGACGAGCACGCGACCGTCGACGCCGTGCGCGTCAGCTCGTAGGGCCGACCGAAGGTTGTCGACAGCGTCAAGATCCCGGGTGCCGACTGGGAAGGCGCAACCTGGGCCGCCGCAGACACCCGGCTGCGCTACCTCGCGTTCTTCGGCGAGGGCACTGGCGCACAGGCGCCCGTGACGGTCGTCGACCTGAAGACCTTTGCCGTCCACCAGGTTCAGGTCCCCATCGAGGCCGACAGCTCGGGCAACGTGCCCGAGACCCAGGTCTACCTCGCTGGACGCCCCTCGCAGCTCGTCATCACTACCGGCGGGCCCGAGACCAGATCGCCCCGAGCACCTGGC
>Ga0210040_10001445_pt1 | contig 35821 bp, 41 predicted proteins | sample CryGeyCG12114_NA_FD_185462 | JGI IMG/M metagenome (GOLD analysis project Ga0210040, IMG submission 185462) | Groundwater microbial communities from aquifer - Crystal Geyser CG19_WC_8/21/14_NA (SPAdes) (version 2) | ecosystem: Environmental > Aquatic > Deep subsurface > Groundwater | place: USA...
GATCTGGGACTTGACCTGGGTCACCTTGAGCTGCGCCATCAGGCACCGACCCCGGCCCGCGCCCGCAGCAGCGCCGCGGGGGCGACGTGCTCGATGGGCAGGCCGCGGCGCGCCGCGACCGCCTCGGGCATCTCGAGCCCGCGCAGCGCCGCAACCGTCGCGTGGACGATGTTGATGGCGTTGCTGGAGCCCAGGGACTTGCTGAGCACGTCGTGGATGCCGGCGCACTCGAGCACCGCGCGCACCGGGCCACCGGCGATGACGCCGGTACCCGGGGAGGCCGGACGCAGCAGGACCACGCCCGCCGCCTCCTCGCCCTGCACGGGGTGGGGGATGGTGCCCTGGATCCGCGGGACGCGGAAGAAGCTCTTCTTGGCCTCCTCGACGCCCTTGGCGATCGCCGCGGGCACCTCCTTGGCCTTGCCGTAGCCGACGCCGAGCGTGCCGTCGCCGTCGCCGACCACCACGAGGGCGGTGAAGCTGAAGCGGCGGCCGCCCTTGACGACCTTGGCGACGCGGTTGATGGTCACGACGCGCTCGATGAACTGGCTGCGCTCAGCGGGCTCGTTGCGGCCACCGCTGTTGCGGTCGCGACGGTCGCGGCGGTCGCCGCCACCGCCCGCGGCGCCGGTGCCACCGGCACCGCCGGCGGCGGGGCCTCCGCCGCCCCTGCGCTGGGGTCCGGGCATCAGATGGTCCTTCCCTGCGAGTCGTGCGTGCTGTGGTGGGTCATCGGAGCGATCACGGAGGGGGTCACAGGGACAGACCGCCCTCGCGCGCGCCCTCGGCCACCGCGGCCACGCGGCCGTGGTAGCGGTTGCCGCCGCGGTCGAAGACGACCGCGTCGATCCCCGCCGCCCTGGCGCGCTCGGCCACCAGCTCGCCGATGCGGCGGGCCTTGGTGGTCTTGTCGCCGGAGTCCGTGCGCAGGTCCGCCTCCATGGTGGACGCCGAGACCAGCGTGCGGCCCTGCGTGTCGTCCACCACCTGGACGAACAGGTGGCGCGTGGAGCGGTTCACCACGAGGCGCGGACGCACCGCGGTGCCGGTGACCTTCTTGCGGACCCGGAGGTGACGGCGCTTGCGCGCGGCGGACCCGGTCTTGCCGGTGCCCTTGCGGAGCAGTGAGCTCCTGCTGGTCAGTGCCATGCCTACTTGCCCGCCTTCCCGACCTTGCGCCGGACGACCTCGCCGGCGTAGCGCACGCCCTTGCCCTTGTACGGGTCGGGCTTGCGCAGCTTGCGGATGTTCGCGGCGACCTCGCCGACCTGCTGCTTGTCGATGCCCTGCACCGAGAAGCGGTTCGGCGCCTCGACGGCGAAGGTGATGCCCTCCGGCGCCGTGATGATCACCGGGTGGCTGAAGCCGAGCGCGAACTCCAGCGCGCTCCCCCGGGCCAGGACCCGGTAGCCGGTGCCGACGATCTCGAGCCGCTTCTCGTAGCCGGCCGTGACGCCCTGGACCATGTTGGCCAGCAGCGTGCGGGTCAGCCCGTGGAGGGACTTGGACAGCCGCTCGTCGTCCGGGCGGGTGACCGCCAGGGTGCCGTCCTCGCCGCGGGTGACCGCGATCGGGGCCGGGATGGTGTGCTGCAGGGTCCCCTTGGGGCCCTTCACGACGACGGCCGTGCCGTCGATCGTGACGTCGACCCCTGCGGGGACGGCCACGGGCAGTCTGCCGATGCGCGACATGGGTCCCCCTACCAGACGTAGGCGAGGACTTCCCCGCCCACGCCCTGCTTGGCTGCCTGGCGGTCCGTCAGGAGCCCCGAGGACGTGGACAGGATCGCCACGCCGAGGCCACCGAGCACGCGGGGCAGGTTCGTCGACTTCGCGTACACGCGCAGCCCTGGCTTGCTCACCCGGCGGAGCCCGGCGATGGAGCGCTCGCGGTTGGGCCCGAACTTCAGGTCCAGCACGAGCTTCTTGCCCACCTCGGCGTCCTCGACGCGCCAGGAGGCGATGTAGCCCTCCGCCTGGAGGATCTCGGCGACGCGGGACTTGAGCTTGCTGTAGGGCATGGCGACGTCGTCGTGGTACGCCGAGTTGGCGTTCCGCAGGCGCGTCAGCATGTCCGCGATCGGGTCGGTCATCGTCATCGGGCTCGTCCGCCCTTCCTCGCCGTGGTTTCGCCGGATCCGCTGAGGATCCGTGGACCTGCGGCGCAGTGGTCCGTGGTGCTGGGTCGGTGGAGCGAGGGCGTCACCAGGAGCTCTTGGTGATGCCCGGCAGCTCGCCGGCGTGCGCCATCTCGCGCACGCAGATCCGGCAGAGGCCGAACTTGCGGTACACCGAGTGGGGGCGCCCGCAGCGCTGGCAGCGGGTGTAGGCCCGCACGGCGAACTTCGGCTTGCGAGCCGCCTTGACGATCAGCGAGGTCTTGGCCACGTCAGTTCTCCTTGAAGGGGAAGCCGAGGTTGCGCAGCAGCGCCCGGCCCTCGTCGTCGGTCGTGGCGGTGGTCACGACGGTGATGTCCATGCCGCGGACGCGGTCGATGCGGTCCTGGTCGATCTCGTGGAACATCGACTGCTCGTCCAGGCCGAAGGTGTAGTTGCCCCGGCCGTCGAACTGCTTCGGCGAGAGTCCGCGGAAGTCGCGGATGCGCGGCAGCGCCAGGGAGACCAGGCGGTCCAGGAACTCCCACATCCGGTCACCGCGCAGCGTGGTGTGCGCGCCGATCGGCATGCCCTCGCGCAGCTTGAACTGCGCGATGGACTTGCGGGCCCGGGTGACGACCGGCTTCTGGCCGGTGATGGCCGCCAGGTCGCGCACGGCGCCGTCGATCAGCTTGGAGTCGCGCGCGGCCTCGCCGACGCCCATGTTGACGACGACCTTGACCAGGCCGGGCACCTGCATGGGGTTGGCGTAGCCGAACTGCTCGCGCAGCACCGGCACGATCTCGGCGCGGTAGCGCGCCTGCAGGCGCGGCGCCACGCGCTCGGTGGCCGCCGTGGTGGGCACAGCGGTGCCTGCGGTGGCTGAGGTGTCAGTGCTCATGCGATGTCCTCACCCGAGCGCCGGGCGACCCGGACGCGCACGGTGCGCTCCTTGCCGTCGCGCTCGACCGTCTCGGTGCGGACCCCCACGCGGGTGGGCCGCTTGGTGCTCGGGTCCACCAGCGCGACGTTGCTGACGTGGATCGGGGCCTCGTGGGTCTCGATCCCGCCGGAGCGCGAGCCCTGGCCGGTGGTGCCCGGCTTCACGTGCTTGGTGATCCGGTTCACGCCCTCGACGAGCACGCGCTGGCGCTCGGGGAAGACCTCGATCACGCGACCCTGCTTCCCGCGGTCGCCGCCGCGCGCCTGGGTGGCGCCGCTGACGACCTGGACCAGGTCGCCCTTCTTGATGCGGAACTTCGCCATGGTCAGAGCACCTCCGGCGCCAGCGAGATGATCTTCATGAAGCGCTTGTCGCGCAGCTCGCGACCGACGGGCCCGAAGATGCGGGTGCCGCGCGGGTCGCCGTCGGCGCGGAGGATCACCGCGGCGTTCTCGTCGAAGCGGATGTAGGAGCCGTCCGGACGACGGCGCTCCTTGGAGGTGCGGACGACGACGGCCTTGACCACGTCGCCCTTCTTCACGTTGCCGCCGGGGATGGCGTCCTTCACGGTGGCGACGATGACGTCGCCGATGCCGGCGTAGCGGCGCCCCGAGCCGCCGAGCACCCGGATGCAGAGGATCTCCTTGGCACCCGTGTTGTCGGCGACTCTGAGCCGCGACTCCTGCTGGATCACTGCATGTCTCCTGTCGTCACGTCGGTTCTCGTCGTGAGCCTGACGGAACGGATGGGGGGATGGACTACTTGGCCCGCTCGAGGACCTCGACGACGCGCCAGCGCTTGGTGGCTGACAGCGGCCGGGTCTCGGCGATCGAGACGAGGTCGCCGATGCCGGCGACGCCGTTCTCGTCGTGGGCCTTCACCTTGGTGGTGCGGCGCATCACCTTGGCGTACAGCGGGTGCTTGACGCGGTCCTCGACGGCGACGACCACGGTCTTGGTCATCTTGTCGCTCACCACGTACCCGCGACGGGTCTTGCGCTGACCCCGCGCCTCGACGCCCTCGGCGCCGGACTGGGCGGTGCTCTGCTCGCTCACTGAGCCTCGACCTCCCCGATGCCGAGCTCGCGCTCGCGCATGGTCGTGTAGATCCGGGCGATGTCCCGGCGGACGGCGCGCAGCCGCCCGTGGTTCTCCAGCTGCCCGGTGGCGGACTGGAAGCGGAGGTTGAACAGCTCCTCCTTGGCCTTGCGCAGCTCCTCGGTGAGGCGCTCGTCCTCGAACCCGCGCAGCGCCGAGGGCTGCAGGTCCTGCGACCCGATGGCCATCAGGCCTCACTCCCCTCGCGCCGCACGAAGCGGCACTTCATCGGCAGCTTGTGGATCGCCCGGCGCATCGCTTCCTTCGCGATGTCCTCGGGGACCCCGGACAGCTCGAACATGACGCGTCCGGGCTTGACGTTGGCGATCCACCACTCCGGCGAGCCCTTGCCGGAGCCCATGCGGGTCTCGGCGGGCTTCTTGGTCAGCGGGCGGTCCGGGTAGATGTTGATCCAGACCTTGCCGCCGCGCTTGATGTGGCGGGTCATGGCGATGCGGGCGGACTCGATCTGGCGGTTGGTGATGTACCCGTGCTCGAGCGCCTGGATCCCGAAGTCGCCGAAGCTGACCTCGGTGCCGCCGGTGGCGACGCCTCGGCGGGTGGGGTGGTGCTGCTTGCGGTGGGCAAGCCGGCGTGGGATGAGCACGGCTCAGGCCTCCGTCGAGGTCTCGGGCGCGGCGGCCTGCTCGGCCGGCGCGGTGGCGGTGGCGGTCGGCGCACCGGAGGCGGCGCCGTTGCGGCCCTCGCCCTCGGGGCGGCGGGCGCGCGTGGGGCGGTCGCCCCGGGCCGGGCGGGCCCCGCGCGGGGCGGCGGCCTGCTGGGCCGCGAGCTCGCGCTGGGTGACGTCGCCCTTGTAGATCCAGACCTTCACGCCGATGCGGCCGAAGGTCGTCTTGGCCTCGTAGAAGCCGTAGTCGATGTTCGCGCGCAGGGTGTGCAGCGGCACGCGACCCTCGCGGTAGAACTCCGAGCGGCTCATCTCCGCACCGCCGAGGCGGCCGGCGCACTGCACCCGGATGCCCTTGGCGCCGGCGCGCTGGGCGGTCTGCATGCCCTTGCGCATGGCGCGGCGGAACGACACGCGGCTGGAGAGCTGCTCGGCGATGCCCTGGGCGACCAGCTGCGCCTCCACCTCGGGGTTCTTCACCTCGAGGATGTTCAGCTGCACCTGCTTGCCCGTGAGCTTCTCCAGCTCGCCGCGCAGGCGGTCGGCCTCGGCGCCGCGGCGGCCGATGACGATGCCCGGACGCGCGGTGTGGATGTCCACCCGCACGCGGTCGCGGGTGCGCTCGATCTCCACGCGGGCGATGCCGGCGCGGTCCATGCCCTTGGACATGAGCCGGCGGATCGCGACGTCCTCGCGAACGTAGTCGCGGTAGCGCTGGCCGGAGCGCGTGCTGTCAGCGAACCACCGGGAGCGGTGCTCCGTGGTGATGCCGAGACGGAACCCGTTCGGGTTGACCTTCTGTCCCACTACTGGTCCCTCCTCGGGCTCTGGGCGCCGCGCTCGGGCTGCGGCCCGACGACGACGGTGATGTGGCTGGTCCGCTTCAGGATCTGCCCTGCACGCCCCTGCGCCCGAGGGCGGAAACGCTTCAGGGTCGGTCCTTCATCCACGAACGCGGCCTGGACCACGAGGTCCTTCTCGTCGAAGGCCTCGCTGGCGCGGTCCGCCTTCACCCGGGCGTTCGCGATCGCGCTCTGCACGACCTTGAGCACCGGCTCGCTCGCCGCCTGGGGGGCGAAGCTCAGCACGGCGACGGCCTCGTTCGCCCGACGGCCGCGGATGAGGTCGATGACCCTCCGCGCCTTCTGGGGCGTGACGCGGACGAACCGCGCCTGCGCCTTGGCTTCCATGTTCAGGTCCTACCTCTTCGTCGTCTGGTGTCGCGGTGCGGTCGGAGACGCTGCGGGTGGTCGCCGCGTCAGCGGCGACGGCCCCGGCGGTCGTCCTTCTCGTGGCCGCGGAAGGTCCGCGTGGGGGCGAACTCCCCGAGCTTGTGCCCGACCATCGACTCGGTGACGAAGACCGGGACGTGCTTGCGGCCGTCGTGCACCGCGATGGTGTGCCCGAGCATGTCCGGCACGATCATCGAGCGGCGCGACCACGTCCGGATCACGTTCTTGGTGCCCTTGTCGTTCTGGACGTCCACCTTCTTCTGCAGGTGGTCGTCGACGAACGGGCCCTTCTTCAGGCTGCGCGGCATCGTGGGGCCCTCTCTCAGCGCTTCTTGCCGGTGCGGCGGCGGCGGACGATCTGACTGTCGCTGGCCTTGCCCGGCTTGCGGGTGCGGCCCTCGGGCTTGCCCCACGGGCTGACCGGGTGACGGCCACCGGAGGTCTTGCCCTCACCACCACCGTGCGGGTGGTCGATCGGGTTCATCGCCACGCCGCGGACGGTCGGGCGCTTGCCCTTCCAGCGCATGCGGCCGGCCTTGCCCCAGTTGATGTTCGACTGCTCGGCGTTGCCGACCTCGCCGACGGTGGCGCGGCAGCGCACGTCGACCAGGCGGACCTCGCCGGAGGGCAGGCGCAGCTGAGCGGTGGTGCCCTCGCGGGCCACCAGCTGCACCGAGGTGCCGGCCGAGCGGGCCAGCTTGGCGCCGCCGCCCGGGCGGAGCTCGATCGCGTGGACGACCGTGCCGACCGGGATGTTGCGCAGCGGCAGGTTGTTGCCGGGCTTGATGTCGGCCTCGGGGCCGTTCTCCACCATGTCGCCCTGCTTCAGGCGGGTCGGCGCCAGGATGTAGCGCTTGGTGCCGTCCACGTAGTGCAGGAGCGCGAGGCGGGCGGTGCGGTTCGGGTCGTACTCGATGTGAGCGACCTTGGCCGGCACGCCGTCCTTGTCGTGGCGGCGGAAGTCCACGATGCGGTAGGCGCGCTTGTGCCCGCCGCCCTGATGGCGCGTGGTGATGCGGCCGCTGGAGTTGCGCCCGCCGTTCTTGGGCAGCGGGCGGACCAGGGACTTCTCCGGCTCGCTGCGCGTGACCTCGACGAAGTCGGCGACGGACGAGCCGCGCCGGCCGGGCGTGGTGGGCTTGTAGTTGCGGATGCCCATGTCAGGCCCCTCCCCCGAAGATGTCGATGGAACCCTCGCGCAGGGTGACGATCGCGCGCTTGGTGTCCTTGCGCTTGCCGGTCCCGGTCCGGGTGCGGCGCTTCTTGCCCTCGCGGTTGAGGGTGTTGACCGACTCGACCTTGACGCCGAAGACCTTCTCGACGGCGACCTTGATCTCGGTCTTGTTCGCCCGCGGGTCGACCAGGAAGGTGTACTTCCCCTGGTCCAGCAGCGCGTAGCTTTTCTCCGACACGACCGGGGAGCGCAGCACGTCGCGCGGGTCCTTGCCGAAGGCCGCCGAGAGGCCCTCGGCGGAGGTGGTGGGCTCGCTCATCAGGCCTGCTCCTCGGTGCTCTCAGCGCCGGTGGCGGTGCTCGCCGGGCCGGCGAGGAAGGCCTCGAGGGCGCTGCGGGTGAAGACGACGTCGTCGCTGACGAGGACGTCGTACGTGTTGAGCTGGTCGGCGTAGATCAGGTGCACGCCGTCAGCGTTGCGCAGGCTCTTCCAGCCGGCCTCGTCGCCGCGGGCCAGCACGACCAGCTGCTTGGAGCGGGGGGACAGCCGGGCCACGGCCGCGATCGCGGTGCTGGTGGAGGGCACCTGGCCCGCGACCACGCCGGTGAGGACGTGGATGCGCTCGTGGCGCGCCCGGTCGGACAGGGCCCCGCGCAGGGCGGCGGCCTTCATCTTCTTGGGCGTGCGCTGGGAGTAGTCGCGCGGCGTGGGGCCGTGCACGACGCCACCGCCGGTGAACTGCGGCGCGCGGATGGACCCCTGGCGCGCGCGCCCGGTGCCCTTCTGCTTGTACGGCTTCTTGCCGCCGCCTCGCACCTCGCCGCGGTTCTTGGTGCTGTGCGTGCCCTGGCGGGCCGCGGCGAGCTGCGCCACGACGACCTGGTGGATCAGGGGCACGTTGGTCTGGACGTCGAAGACGTCGCCCGGGAGCTCGACCGTGCCGGCCTGCGCGCCCGTGGGCTCCAGGACGGCGACCGTGCGCGTCACGCGCTCGGCCAGCTCGGGGGTGGTGGAGGTGGTGGTCACCGTCTCAGCCCTCCGTCGGGGCGGCCTTGGCCGCGTTCTTGAGCAGGACGAGCGCCCCGCGGTGGCCGGGGACGGCGCCCTTGACGAGCACCAGCCCGCGCGCGGCGTCCACGGAGTGCACGGTCAGGTTCTGCGTGGTCTGGCGCACGCCGCCCATGCGACCGGCCATGCGCAGGCCCTTGAAGACGCGACCCGGCGTCGAGGCGCCGCCGATCGAGCCGGGCTTGCGGTGGTTGCGGTGCGAGCCGTGGCTGGCGCTGACGCCCTTGAACCCGTGGCGCTTCATGACGCCGGCGAAGCCCTTGCCCCGGGTGGTGCCCGAGACGTCGATGACCTGGCCGGCGGTGAACAGCTCGGCGGTCAGCTCCTGGCCGACGGTGTAGTCGGCGGCGTCCGGGGTGCGGAGCTCGACGACGTGGCGGCGCGGCGTGGTCCCGGCCTTGGCGAAGTGACCGGCCAGGGGCTGGGTCACCTTGCGCGGGTCGATCTCGCCGAAGGCGATCTGGACGCCGGCGTAGCCGTCGGTCTCCGGGGTGCGGACCTGCGTCACCACGCACGGACCGGCCTGGACGACCGTGACCGGCACGAGCCGGCCGGCGTCGTCCCAGACCTGGGTCATGCCGAGCTTGGCGCCCAGCAGGCCGGCGACGCGGCGCTGGGTGGGGGTGGTGGTCATGGTGTTCGGATCCCTCGCAGCCTGGTCAGAGCTTGATCTCGATGTTCACGTCCGCAGGCAGGTCGAGCCGCATGAGCGAGTCCACCGCCTTCGGCGTGGGATCGATGATGTCGATCAGCCGCTTGTGGGTGCGCATCTCGAAGTGCTCGCGACTGTCCTTGTACTTGTGCGGCGAGCGGATCACCACGAACACGTTCTTCTCCGTCGGCAGCGGCACCGGCCCGACGACCGTGGCGCCGGCGTTGGTGACCGTGTCGACGATCTTGCGCGCCGAGCTGTCGATGACCTCGTGGTCGTACGACTTCAGCCGGATGCGGATCTTCTGTCCCGCCATGGCTCGTTCCCCTCGTCGTCCCGTTGGATCGCGGGGCGGGAGGGCCAGACCGACCCCCGCGGTCGGGCGTGTCGCGATCTCCCGCACACAGCTCCGACCGGCGCTTCCGCGCCCGTGGGGGTGGTTGTCCCGTCCCGGTCTCCCGGGCGCCGGCACTGCGCCCTGGTGCCCACCTGGTCGGTGGCAGCGCGTGCCGGACAACTCGCCAATAGTGCCAGACGCCACCCCCATGAGTCCAATCGCCCGGGAGGGCGCCCCCGGGGACGGCGAAGGGCCCGGGCGCAGCGCGCCCGGGCCCTCCAGCCGGTGCCCCCTCAGGGGCGGTGGCTCACTTGATGATCTTGGTGACCTGGCCGGCGCCCACGGTGCGGCCGCCCTCGCGGATGGCGAAGCGCAGGCCCTCCTCCATGGCGATGGGCTGGATCATCGCGACCGTCATCTCGGTGTTGTCGCCGGGCATGACCATCTCGGTGCCCTCGGGCAGCGTGATGACGCCGGTGACGTCCGTGGTGCGGAAGTAGAACTGCGGGCGGTAGTTCGAGTAGAACGGGTTGTGACGCCCACCCTCGTCCTTGGACAGGATGTAGACCCGCGCCTCGAAGTCGGTGTGGGGCGTGATGGAGCCCGCCTTGCACACGACCTGGCCGCGCTCGACGTCCTCGCGCTTGAGGCCGCGGAGCAGCAGGCCGACGTTCTCGCCCGCGCGACCCTCGTCGAGGAGCTTGCGGAACATCTCGATGCCGGTCACGGTCGTGCTCTGCGACTTCTGGCGGATGCCGACGATCTCGACGGTCTCGTTGACCTTGAGGATGCCGCGCTCGATGCGGCCGGTCACCACGGTGCCGCGGCCGGTGATCGTGAAGACGTCCTCGACGGGCATGAGGAACGGCTTGTCGACCTCGCGCTCGGGCTGCGGGATCGCGGTGTCGACGGCGTCCATGAGCTCCATGAGGCGGCCGCCCCACTCGGCGTCGCCCTCGAGCGCCTTCAGCGCCGAGACCCGGACGACCGGCAGGTCGTCACCGGGGAACTCGTAGCTGGACAGCAGCTCGCGGACCTCCATCTCGACGAGCTCGAGGATCTCCTCGTCGTCGACCATGTCGGCCTTGTTCAGCGCCACCACGATGTAGGGGACGCCGACCTGGCGGGCCAGGAGCACGTGCTCCTTGGTCTGCGGCATGGGGCCGTCGGTGGCGGCGACCACGAGGATCGCGCCGTCCATCTGGGCCGCGCCGGTGATCATGTTCTTGATGTAGTCGGCGTGCCCGGGGCAGTCGACGTGCGCGTAGTGGCGCGACTCGGTCTGGTACTCGACGTGCGCGATCGAGATCGTGATGCCGCGCTGCTTCTCCTCCGGCGCCTTGTCGATCTGGTCGAACGGCGTGAAGGGGTTCAGGTCCGGGTACTTGTCGTGCAGGACCTTGGAGATCGCCGCGGTCAGCGTCGTCTTGCCGTGGTCGATGTGCCCGATGGTGCCGATGTTGACGTGCGGCTTGGTCCGCTCGAACTTGGCCTTGGCCACTGGAGTCCTCCTGAGAGCTTCTCGAACTGTTGCGATGGTAGTCGTGCTGCCGCGCGCCCCGCGCGAGGCGTGCCCCGCTGATCGCTCAGCGGGGCCTGCTCACTCGCCGCGGACCTTCTTGACGATCTCCTCGGCGACGTTGCGCGGCACCTCGCCGTAGCTGTCGAAGGTCATCGTGTAGACGGCGCGGCCCTGGGTCTTGGACCGCAGGTCGCCGACGTACCCGAACATCTCCGACAGCGGGACGGTCGCCCGCACGATCTTGGCGCCGCTGATGTCCTCCATGGCCGAGATCGAGCCGCGGCGAGCGTTGAGGTCGCCGATCACCTCGCCCATGTAGTCCTCGGGGGTGCGGACCTCCACGGCCATGATCGGCTCGAGCAGGACCGGGTCGGCCTTGCGCACGGCCTCCTTGAGGACCATGGAGCCGGCCACCTTGAACGCCATCTCCGAGGAGTCGACGTCGTGGTAGGCGCCGTCCAGCAGCGTGGCCTTGATCCCGACGAGCGGGTAGCCGGCCACGACGCCGAGCTGCATGGCGTCCTGGATGCCGTGGTCGACGCTGGGGATGTACTCGCGAGGGACGCGGCCACCGGTGACCTTGTTCTCGAACTCGTACATCTGGCCCTCGGAGGTGTCCAGGGGCTCGATCCTGACCTGCACCTTGGCGTACTGGCCGGACCCACCGGTCTGCTTCTTGTGGGTGTAGTCCAGCTTGTCCACGGTGCGGCGGATCGTCTCGCGGTAGGCCACCTGCGGCTTGCCGACGCTGGCGTCCACCTTGAACTCGCGGCGCATCCGGTCGACGAGGATGTCGAGGTGGAGCTCCCCCATGCCCTTGATGATGGTCTGGGAGGTCTCCTCGTCGAGCTCGACCTGGAAGGTCGGGTCCTCCTCGGCGAGCTTCTGGATCGCGGTGCTGAGCTTCTCCTGGTCGGCCTTCGTCTTCGGCTCGATGGCCACGGAGATGACCGGCTCCGGGAAGGTCATCGACTCCAGGACGATCTGGTTCTGCGGGTCGCAGAGCGTGTCGCCGGTGGTCGTGTCCTTCAGGCCGATCATCGCGTAGATGTGGCCGGCGCCGGCCTCGTCGACCGGGTTCTCCTTGTTGGAGTGCATCTGGAACAGCTTCCCGATGCGCTCCTTCTTGCCCTTGGTCGAGTTGATGACCTGGGCGCCGCCGGCGACCTTGCCCGAGTAGACCCGGACGTAGGTGAGCTTGCCGAAGAACGGGTGCGTCGCGACCTTGAAGGCCAGCGCGGAGAAGGGCTCGTCCGTGCTCGGGGCGCGGGTGATGGACACCTCCTCGTCACCGACCTTGTGGCCCACCATCGGGGGGACCTCGAGGGGGGAGGGCAGGTAGTCGATGACGGCGTCGAGCATGGGCTGCACGCCCTTGTTCTTGAACGCCGAGCCGCACAGCACCGGGTACAGCGTGCTGCTCGTGGTGAGCTTGCGGATGCCCTCCTTGATCTCCTCGGGGGTCAGCTCCTCACCACCCAGGTACTTCTCCAGCAGGACCTCGTCGGCCTCGGCCACGGTCTCCACCAGGGCCTGGCGGTACTCGGCGGCCTGCTCGGCCAGGTCGGCCGGGATCTCCTCGATCTCGTAGGCCTCGCCCTTGCCGGTGTCTCCACGCCAGGTGAGGGCGCGCATGTAGACGAGGTCGACGACGCCGACGAAGGAGTTCTCGGCGCCGATCGGCAGCTGGATGACCAGCGGGGTGGCGCCCAGGCGCTCCTTGATGGTGCGCACGGTGAAGTAGAAGTCCGCGCCCAGCTTGTCCATCTTGTTGACGAAGCAGATGCGGGGGACGTCGTACTTGTCCGCCTGGCGCCAGACCGTCTCGGACTGGGGCTCCACGCCCTCCTTGCCGTCGAAGACGGCGACCGCGCCGTCCAGGACGCGCAGCGACCGCTCGACCTCGACCGTGAAGTCGACGTGGCCGGGCGTGTCGATGATGTTGATCTGGTTGCCCTCCCAGAAGCAGGTGGTGGCGGCGGAGGTGATGGTGATGCCCCGCTCCTGCTCCTGCTCCATCCAGTCCATCGTGGCCGCGCCGTCGTGGACCTCGCCGATCTTGTAGTTGATCCCCGTGTAGAAGAGGATCCGCTCCGTCGTCGTGGTCTTGCCGGCGTCGATGTGCGCCATGATGCCGATGTTGCGGACCTTCGTGAGGTCCGTCAGCACGTCCAGTGCCACGCTTGGGTCCTGCCTGTCTGGCCGGTGAGGCCGTTAGCCGTGGTGGTGCCGGGTGTCCCCGGTGACCACCGGGGGCTGGGGAGGGCGGGCCCCGCCGGGGCCCGCCGGGTCACCAGCGGTAGTGCGCGAACGCCTTGTTCGACTCGGCCATCTTGTGGGTGTCCTCGCGGCGCTTGACCGCGGCCCCCAGGCCGTTGCTCGCGTCGACGATCTCGTTCATCAGGCGCTCGGTCATGGTCTTCTCGCGGCGGGCGCGGGAGTAGCTGACCAGCCAGCGCAGGGCCAGCGTGGTCGAGCGGCCGGCGCGGACCTCGATCGGCACCTGGTAGGTCGCGCCGCCGACGCGGCGGGAGCGCACCTCGAGGGCGGGCTTGACGTTGTCCATCGCCTTCTTGAGCGCGATGGTCGGGTCCTGGCCGGTCTTCTCGCGGGCGCCCTCGAGCGCGCCGTAGACGATGCGCTCGGCGGTGGACTTCTTGCCGTCCACGAGGATCTTGTTGACGAGCTGGGTGACCAGCGGAGAGCCGTAGACGGGGTCCACGACGAGCGGCCGCTTCGGGGCCGGTCCCTTGCGAGGCATCAGCTGTTGCCCTTCTTCGCGCCGTACCGGCTGCGAGCCTGCTTGCGGTTCTTGACCGCCTGGGTGTCGAGCGCGCCGCGCACGATCTTGTAGCGGACGCCCGGGAGGTCCTTCACGCGGCCGCCGCGCACGAGCACGATCGAGTGCTCCTGCAGGTTGTGGCCCTCGCCCGGGATGTAGGCGGTGACCTCGACCTGGCTGGACAGGCGGACGCGGGCCACCTTGCGCAGCGCCGAGTTCGGCTTCTTCGGGGTCGTGGTGTAGACGCGGGTGCACACGCCGCGACGCTGCGGGCTCCCCTTGAGGGCCGGCGTGTTGGACTTGCTGGCCTTGTCCTGGCGGCCCTTGCGGACCAGTTGCTGGATCGTGGGCACCGGGTCTCCGTACCTGTTCTGGCGTGTCGTGCGGGATGGCGTTCTGGTGGTGCTGGGTGTCGGGCCGGGGCTGGCACCGAGGTGCTACCGGCCGTCCGGGCTCGTGGCCCCCGTGGTCGGGCGTGTCGCCCGTCCGTGGCCCCGCCGTCTCCGGCCGGGCGCACGAGGGCCCGGGCGCGCCCGGGCTCTCCCCCAGGGTACGCCGCTGGCAGCAGCAGCGTCAAAGCGCCCCGGGGGCCGCACCGCGGCGGCGCCGGCCGCCGCGAGGCGCCGGTGCCGCACAGGGCACCGGCCGCCGCCCCGCGCGAGCGGGGACGGCGGCCGGTGCCTGCGGTGCGGGAGTGCTCAGCGGCTGTAGCCGCCGGTGTCGTACTCCTCCAGCGGGACGGCCTGACCAGCGCCGGCACCGAAGTAGCCGTCGTAGTCGGTGTCGTCGTAGCCGGGGACCGCGTACATCGCGGCCTTGGCCTCCTCGGTCGGCTCCACCTGCACGTCGCGGTAGCGGGACAGGCCCGTGCCGGCCGGGATGAGCTTGCCCAGGATGACGTTCTCCTTGAGCCCGAGCAGGGGGTCGCTGCGGCCGTTGAGGGCCGCCTCGGTGAGCACCCGGGTGGTCTCCTGGAAGGAGGCCGCCGAGAGCCAGGACTCCGTGGCGAGGGAGGCCTTGGTGATGCCCATCAGCTCGGGACGCCCGGCCGCCGGCTGGCCGCCCTCGGCGACCACCCTGCGGTTCTCGGTCTCGAACCGGGAGCGCTCGGCGAGCTCGCCGGGCAGCAGCTCGGCGTCGCCGGAGTCGATGATCGTCACGCGGCGCAGCATCTGCCGCACGATGACCTCGATGTGCTTGTCGTGGATGCCCACGCCCTGGCTGCGGTAGACCCGCTGGACCTCGTCCACCAGGTGCTTCTGCACGGCGCGGGGGCCGAGGATGCGCAGCACCTGCTTGGGGTCGACCGACCCGGCGATGAGCTGGCGCCCGACCTCCACGTGCTCGCCGTCGGCGACCAGCAGGCGGGCCCGCTTGGTCACCAGGTGGGCGATCTCCTCCGAGCCGTCGTCGGGGGTGACGACGATCCGGCGGGTGCGGTCGGCGTCCTCGATCGAGACGCGGCCGGCGGCCTCCACGATCGGGGCCTGGCCCTTGGGGGTGCGGGCCTCGAACAGCTCCTGCACGCGCGGCAGGCCGTGCGTGATGTCGCCGCCCTCGGACGCCACGCCGCCGACGTGGAAGGTGCGCATCGTCAGCTGCGTGCCGGGCTCGCCGATCGACTGGGCGGCGATGATGCCGACCGCCTCGCCGATGTCCACGAGCTTGCCGCTGGCCAGGGAGCGGCCGTAGCAGAGCGCGCAGGTGCCGACCTTGGACTCGCAGGTGAGGACCGAGCGGATCTTCACCTCGTGGACGCCCTCGGCGACCAGGGCGTCGATCAGGACGTCGCCGACGTCGGCACCGGCCTCGGCCACGACGCGGCCGTCGACCTCGACCGCGGTGGCCAGGGTCCGGGCGTAGACGCTGGTCTCCACCGTGTCGATCTTGCGCAGGACGCCGTTGGCGTCCTCCGTGGCGATCGGCAGGGTCAGCCCGCGCTCGGTGCCGCAGTCGTCCTCGCGGACGATGACGTCCTGGGAGACGTCCACCAGGCGCCGGGTGAGGTACCCGGAGTCGGCGGTGCGCAGCGCGGTGTCGGCCAGGCCCTTGCGGGCGCCGTGCGTGGAGATGAAGAACTCCAGCACGGACAGCCCCTCGCGGAAGCTGGACTTCACCGGGCGGGGGATGATCTCGCCGCGCGGGTTGGCGACGAGGCCCTTCATGCCGCCGATCTGGCGCATCTGCATCCAGTTGCCTCGCGCCCCCGAGGTGACCATCCGGTAGATGGTGTTCTTCGGGTCGATCGAGGACTCGAGGTCCTCGGCCACCTCGTTGGTGCCCAGCGTCCAGATCTCGATGAGCTCCTGGCGGCGCTCGTCGTCGGTGATCAGGCCGGCCTCGTACTGCTGCTGGACCTTCTCAGCGCGCGCCTCGTACTTCTCGAGGATCGCCTGCTTGTTGTCCGGCGAGACGAGGTCGGAGATGGAGATCGTCGTCCCCGAGCGGGTCGCCCAGTGGAAGCCGGCCTCCTTCAGCGCGTCGAGGGTCGCGGCCACCTGCACCTTGGGGTAGCGCTCGGCGAGGTCGTTGACGATCGTCGACAGGCGCTTCTTGTCCACCACCTCGTTGACGAAGCGGTAGTCCGTCGGCAGCGTCTCGTTGAACAGCGCCCGGCCGAGGGTGGTCTCGAGCAGCAGCGGGTCGCCCTGCTCCCAGCCCTCGGGCACGTCGGCGCCGACCGGCGGGACGATGCCCTGCAGCCGCAGGCGCACGGTGGCGCCGAGGTCCAGGACGCGGGCGTCGAAGGCCATGACGGCCTCGGAGACCGAGCCGAAGACCCGCCCCTGCCCCTTGCCGTCCTCGACCGAGGACGTCAGGTGGAAGAGGCCGATGACCATGTCCTGGGTGGGCATGGTGACCGGGCGGCCGTCGGCCGGCTTGAGGATGTTGTTGCTCGAGAGCATCAGCACCCGCGCCTCGGCCTGGGCCTCGGCGCTCAGCGGCAGGTGCACGGCCATCTGGTCGCCGTCGAAGTCGGCGTTGAAGGCGGTGCAGACCAGCGGGTGGATCTGGATGGCCTTGCCCTCGACCAGCTGGGGCTCGAAGGCCTGGATCCCCAGGCGGTGCAGCGTGGGCGCGCGGTTGAGCATCACCGGGTGCTCGGTGATGACCTCCTCCAGCACGTCCCAGACCACGGGGCGGGCGCGCTCGACCATGCGCTTGGCCGACTTGATGTTCTGCGCGTGGTTGAGGTCGACCAGGCGCTTCATGACGAAGGGCTTGAACAGCTCCAGCGCCATCGGCTTGGGCAGGCCGCACTGGTGCAGCTTCAGCTGCGGGCCCACGACGATGACCGAGCGACCGGAGTAGTCCACGCGCTTGCCGAGCAGGTTCTGCCGGAAGCGGCCCTGCTTGCCCTTGAGCATGTCGGACAGCGACTTCAGCGGCCGGTTGCCCGGGCCGGTGACCGGACGACCGCGGCGGCCGTTGTCGAACAGCGCGTCGACGGCCTCCTGGAGCATCCGCTTCTCGTTGTTGACGATGATCTCGGGCGCGCCGAGGTCGAGGAGGCGCTTGAGCCGGTTGTTCCGGTTGATCACGCGCCGGTACAGGTCGTTCAGGTCGGAGGTCGCGAAGCGGCCGCCGTCCAGCTGCACCATCGGGCGCAGGTCCGGCGGGATCACCGGGACGGCGTCCAGGACCATGCCCAGGGGCGAGTTGGTCGTGGTGAGGAACGCGGAGACGACCTTGAGGCGCTTGAGGGCGCGGGTCTTGCGCTGGCCCTTGCCGGACCGGATGGTCTCGCGCAGCGACTCGGCCTCGGCCACGAGGTCGAAGGACTCGAGGCGCTTCTGGATCGCCGCAGCGCCCATGCCGCCCTCGAAGTACAGCCCGTACCGGTCGCGGAGCTCGCGGTAGAGCATCTCGTCGCCCTCGAGGTCGGCGACCTTGAGCTTGGCGAAGCGGTCCCAGACCTGCCCGAGGCGGTCGATCTCGGCGTCCGCGCGGCGGCGGATCGCGTTCATCTCCCGCTCGGCGGACTCCCGGACGCGACGGCGCGCGTCGCCCTTGGCGCCCTCGGCCTCGAGCTCGGCGAGGTCGGCCTCGAGCTTCTGGGCCCGGGTCTCCACGTCGGAGTCGCGGCGGTCGGCGACCTGCTTCTTCTCCACGTCCATCTGGGCCTGCAGGGACGGCAGGTCGCGGTGGCGGGACTCCTCGTCGACCCACGTGATCATGTAGGCCGCGAAGTAGATGATCTTCTCGAGGTCCTTGGGGGCCAGGTCGAGCAGGTACCCGAGCCGGCTGGGGACGCCCTTGAAGTACCAGATGTGGGTCACCGGAGCGGCGAGCTCGATGTGGCCCATCCGCTCACGACGCACCTTGGCGCGCGTGACCTCCACGCCGCAGCGCTCGCAGATGATGCCCTTGAAGCGCACGCGCTTGTACTTGCCGCAGTAGCACTCCCAGTCCCGGGTGGGGCCGAAGATCTTCTCGCAGAAGAGCCCGTCCTTCTCCGGCTTGAGGGTGCGGTAGTTGATGGTCTCCGGCTTCTTGACCTCGCCGTGCGACCAGGTGCGGATGTCGTCGGCGGTCGCGAGGCCGATGCGCAGCTCGTCGAAGAAGTTGACGTCGAGCACGAGGTTCCTTCTCTCGCTCAGTGGTGCGGTGTTCAAGGTCTGACGGTCGGTCCGTGCGGTGGCGGACGAGGTGGCCGTCAGACCTCCTCGACGCTGCTGGGCTCGCGCCGGGAGAGGTCGATGCCGAGCTCCTCAGCGGCGCGGAAGACGTCGTCGTCGGTCTCCCGCATCTCGATCGACGTGCCGTCGCTGGAGAGGATCTCCACGTTCAGGCACAGCGACTGCATCTCCTTGATGAGCACCTTGAAGGACTCCGGGATTCCGGGCTCGGGGATGTTCTCCCCCTTGACCACGGCCTCGTAGACCTTCACGCGCCCGAGGACGTCGTCCGACTTGATCGTCAGGAGCTCCTGCAGCGCGTACGCGGCGCCGTAGGCCTCCAGGGCCCAGACCTCCATCTCGCCGAACCGCTGGCCGCCGAACTGGGCCTTACCGCCCAGGGGCTGCTGCGTGATCATGGAGTAGGGGCCGGTCGAGCGGGCGTGGATCTTGTCGTCGACCAGGTGGTGGAGCTTCAGGATGTACATGTAGCCCACCGACACCGGCTCGGGGAACGGCTCGCCGGAGCGGCCGTCGAAGAGCCGGGCCTTGCCCGAGCCGTCGACCAGGCGGACGCCGTCGCGGGTCTTGGTCGTGGAGTCCAGCAGACCCGTGATCTCGTCCTCGGAGACGCCGTCGAACACCGGGGTGGCGACCGGCGTGCCCGGGGCGACCTCGCGGGCCACCTCCGGCACGTGGACGGCCCACTCGGCGCCCTCCTCGATCTTCCAGCCCTGCTTGGCGATCCAGCCCAGGTGGAGCTCGAGGACCTGGCCGACGTTCATCCGGCCCGGCACGCCGAGCGGGTTGAGCACGATGTCGACCGCGGTGCCGTCCTCGAGGAACGGCATGTCCTCGACCGGGAGGATCTTGGAGATGACGCCCTTGTTGCCGTGGCGGCCGGCGAGCTTGTCGCCGTCGGTGATCTTGCGCTTCTGGGCCACGTAGACGCGGACCAGCTGGTTCACGCCCGGGGGCAGCTCGTCGCCGTCCTCGCGGTCGAAGACCTTGACGCCGATGACCGTGCCGGACTCGCCGTGGGGCACCTTGAGCGAGGTGTCGCGCACCTCGCGCGCCTTCTCGCCGAAGATGGCGCGCAGCAGGCGCTCCTCGGGGGTCAGCTCGGTCTCGCCCTTGGGCGTCACCTTGCCGACGAGGATGTCGCCGGGGACGACCTCGGCGCCGATCCGGATGATCCCGCGCTCGTCGAGGTCGGCCAGGACCTCCTCGGCGACGTTGGGGATGTCCCGGGTGATCTCCTCCGGGCCCAGCTTGGTGTCGCGGGCGTCGACCTCGTGCTCCTCGATGTGGATGGAGGAGAGGACGTCGTCCTGGACGATGCGCTGGCTGAGGATGATGGCGTCCTCGTAGTTGTGGCCCTCCCACGGCATGAAGGCGACGAGGAGGTTGCGCCCCAGGGCCAGCTCGCCCTGGTCGGTGGAGGGGCCGTCGGCCAGGACCGCGCCGGCGTCGACGTGCTCGCCCTCGACGGCCAGCACGCGCTGGTTGTACGAGGTGCCCTGGTTCGACCGGCGGAACTTCGCCAGGCGGTAGGTGCTCGAGGTGCCGTCGTCGTTGGCGACGGTCACGGCGTCGGCGGAGACCGCGGTGACGGCGCCCGGCTTCTCGGCGGTGACCACGTCACCGGCGTCGACCGCGGCGTGGAGCTCCATGCCGGTGCCGACCAGCGGGGCCTCCGAGCGCACCAGCGGCACGGCCTGGCGCTGCATGTTCGCGCCCATGAGCGCGCGGTTGGCGTCGTCGTGCTCCAGGAACGGGATCATCGCCGTCGCGACCGACACCATCTGGCGCGGGGAGACGTCCATGTAGTCGACCTCGTCGGCGGGCACGAACTCGGCCTCGCCGCCCTTGGCGCGCACCAGCACGCGGGCCTCGGAGAAGCGGAGGTCGTCGGTCAGCGGCGCGTTGGCCTGCGCGATGACGTGCTCGTCCTCCTCGTCGGCGGTGAGGTAGTCGACCTCGTCGCTGACCTGGCCCGCGACGACCCGGCGGTACGGGGTCTCCACGAAGCCGAAGGGGTTGATCCGCCCGTAGCTCGACAGCGACCCGATCAGGCCGATGTTCGGGCCCTCCGGGGTCTCGATCGGGCACATGCGGCCGTAGTGGGAGGGGTGGACGTCGCGGACGTCCATGCCGGCGCGGTCGCGGGACAGACCGCCCGGGCCCAGCGCGGACAGGCGGCGCTTGTGGGTCAGACCGGCGAGAGGGTTGGTCTGGTCCATGAACTGCGACAGCTGGCTGGTCCCGAAGAACTCCTTGATGGAGGCCACCACGGGACGGATGTTGATCAGGGTCTGGGGCGTGATGGCCTCGACGTCCTGGGTCGTCATCCGCTCGCGGACCACGCGCTCCATGCGGGACAGGCCCGTGCGCACCTGGTTCTGGATCAGCTCGCCGACCGCGCGCAGGCGGCGGTTGCCGAAGTGGTCGATGTCGTCGACCTCGACGCGGATGTCGGTGTCCACGCCCCCGCGGCGCCCGGGCATGGTGGACTCGCCCGCGTGGAGGGTCACCAGCAGGCGGATCGTCGCCACGATGTCGTCCACCGACAGCGTGCCGGCGCTCAGCGGCTGCTCGAGCCCGAGCTTCCGGTTCAGCTTGTACCGGCCGACCTTGGCGAGGTCGTAGCGCTTGGGGTTGAAGTAGAGGTTGTCCAGCAGCGTCTGGGCGGCCTCGCGCGTCGGCGGCTCGCCCGGCCGCAGCTTGCGGTAGATGTCGAGCAGCGCGTCGTCCTGGCCGGTGGTGCTGTCCTTCTCCAGGGTCGCGCGGATCGACTCGAACTGGCCGAACTCCTCGAGGATCTGGGAGTCGGTCCAGCCGAGGGCCTTGAGCAGCACCGTGACGGACTGCTTGCGCTTGCGGTCGATGCGGACGCCGACCATGTCGCGCTTGTCGATCTCGAACTCGAGCCACGCGCCGCGCGAGGGGATCACCTTCGACGTGTAGACGTCCTTGTCGGAGGTCTTGTCAATCGACCGCTCGAAGTACACGCCCGGGGAGCGCACGAGCTGGGAGACGACGACGCGCTCGGTGCCGTTGATCACGAACGTGCCCCGCGGGGTCATCAGGGGGAAGTCGCCCATGAAGACCGTCTGGCTCTTGATCTCGCCGGTGGTGGCGTTCATGAACTCGGCCGTGACGAACAGCGGCGCCGCGTAGGTCATGTCCCGCTCCTTGCACTCCTCCAGGGAGTACTTGGGCGGCTCGAAGCGGTGGTCGCGGAACGACAGCGACATGGAGCCGGAGAAGTCCTCGATCGGGGAGATCTCCTCGAAGATGTCCTCCAGGCCCGAGGTGTCGGGGACCTCGCCGGCGGTCTGGGCCTGGGCGACCCGCTCGCGCCAGCGCTCGTTGCCGAGGAGCCAGTCGAAGCTCTCGGTCTGGAGGGCGAGGAGGTCGGGGACGTCGAGGGGTTCGCGGATCTTCGCGAAGGAGACCCGGCGCGAGGCCGAGGCGGAGCTTGAGCTGGGGCGGAGCGAGGTGCGCGAGGCGACCAAGAGGAGTCCTTCCACGGTCCTGCGGACGGTGCGGAGGCAAGCCGAGCAGCCCCTAGCCGGTGACGAGCCGGCATCGGGACGGAAGCAGGGGTTTGCGCAAGGACCTACCCTACCCGTGAGCGACGCACAAGTCCAGCGGCGGAGGAGCGGGCCCAGCGATCCCCATCGACCGCGGTGCTCCGGGCGCCAGCGCCCTCTCTCGCCACGAAGCATGACCCGCCGGGCCGCCGTCGTCAAGCAGCGACGCGCCGGGACGGCGACGGCGCCGCACCCGGAGGGGTGCGGCGCCGTCGGCACGCGTGCTGGGTGGTGCTGGTGGGCGCCCGCAGGCGCCCGGTCTCACTTGACGGAGACGGTGGCGCCGGCGCCCTCGAGCTGCGCCTTGGCCTTCTCGGCGGCGTCCTTGGCGACCTTCTCCAGGACGGGCTTGGGGGCGCCGTCCACCAGGTCCTTGGCCTCCTTGAGGCCGAGGCTGGTGAGGGCGCGCACCTCCTTGATGACCTGGATCTTCTTGTCGCCGGCGGCCTCGAGGACGACGTCGAACTCCGACTGCTCCTCGGCCTCCTCGGCGGCAGCGCCGCCACCGGCGCCACCGGCCGCGGCGACCGCGACCGGAGCAGCGGCGGTGACCTCGAAGGTCTCCTCGAACTTCTTCACGAACTCGCTCAGCTCGATCAGCGTCATGTCCTTGAACGCGTCGAGCAGCTCGTCGGTGCTGAGCTTCGCCATGGTGGCGTCTCCCTCGCTGAGGTGTGGTGCACGGGTGTGTGGGGGTCTGGCGGGTGGTGCAGGTGCTGCTGGGTGCCGGTGGCCTCAGGCCTCGGCGGGGACCTCGGCGGCCGGGGCCTCCGGGGCTGCCTCGGCGGGGGCCTCGGCGGAGGCCTCGGGCGCTGCGGGGGCCGGCGCGGCGGCCTCCTGCTTCTCCCGCAGGGCGTCCACGGTGCGGACGGCCTTGGACAGCGGCGCGTTGAACAGGTACGCGGCGCGCGTGAGCGACGCCTTCATCGCGCCGGCCAGCTTGGCCAGCAGGACCTCGCGGGACTCGAGGTCCGCGAGGCTGGAGACCTCGGCGGCGGTCAGGGCGCGTCCCTCGAGGAACCCGCTCTTGATCACCAGCTGGGGGTTGGTGCGGGCGAACGCGCGCAGGCCCTTGGCGGCCTCCACCGGGTCACCGGTGATGAACGCGATCGCGGTCGGCCCGGAGAGCTGGCCGTCGAACGCGTCGACGCCGGCCTCCTTGGCAGCGATGGCGGTCAGGGTGTTCTTGACCACCGCGTAGCTGCCGTGCTCGCCGATGGAGCGGCGCAGCTCCTTGAGCTGGGCGACGGTCAGCCCGCGGTACTCCGTCAGGACGCCCGCGGTGGACCCGCGGAAGCGGTCCGTGAGCTCGGCGACTGCTGCCGCCTTGTCTGGCCTGGCCATGACCCTCCTTCCCTCGTGGGTGCCGGCGGGCGAGGGTCCAGGAACGAGGAGAGCCCCGGCGCAGGGGCGCTCGGGGCTCGCAGCCCAGCGGCCCGTGGAGGGGGCTGGACGTCGGTCTCGGTCACACCTGCGCTGGACGCCCGCGCTGCGGGGCCTTCGGCCACCCTGGAGGGTGGCGACCGGCGGTCTTCGGCGTCACCAGCGTACACGCCGCCGACGGGTGCCCCCGCCGCGCGGCGGACGGCGTCCTGCTCAGCGCCTCGGCAGCCGCACCACGGAGACGAAGAAGTCGTCGATCTGCTGCACCACCTGCACGAAGCGGTCGAAGTCGACCGGCTTGGTGACGTAGGCGTTGGCGTGCAGGGAGTAGCTGCGCAGGACGTCCTCCTCGGCCTCGGACGTCGTGAGCACGACCACGGGGATCCGTCGCAGCTCGGGGTCGGCCTTCAACTCGGCGAGCACCTCGCGGCCGTCCATCCGGGGCAGGTTCAGGTCGAGCAGGACGAGGTCGGGCGTGGGGGCGTCGGCGTGCGCGCCCTCGCGGCGCAGGAACTGCAGCGCCTCCACCCCGTCCCCCACCACGTGCAGCGTGTTGTCCAGGCCGTGGTCGGCGAACGCCTCGCGCGTCATGAGGACGTCACCGGGGTCGTCCTCCACGAGCAGCACGTCGATCACCTCTGCAGTCTCAGGCATCCACGTCCGTCCTTCCAGCCGTCAGGGCCGTGCGCGAGGCGGGGACCGCGGTGGACCCCGCCGGTCCGGCCGCGGCCCCCGCCGGTGCGGGCGTCACCGCCGTCGTCGCCGGCAGGGTCCAGCGGACGGTGGTCCCGACGTCGGCGGGCTCCAGCCAGATCGCCCCGCCGTGGTGCTCGACGATGCGCTTGCACAGCGCCAGGCCGATGCCGGTGCCGCCGTACTCCTCCTTGGCGTGCAGCCGCTGGAAGATCACGAAGACGCGCTCGGCGTACTGCGGCTCGATGCCGATCCCGTTGTCGGTGACCGACAGCTCCCAGCACTCCCCGTCGGGCGAGCGGCGGGCACCGACGTGCACCCGCGGCGGGCGGCCCGGCGCCCGGAACTTCACGGCGTTGGCCACGAGGTTCTGCAGCAGCTGGGTGAGCAGCCCGGCCTGGCCCGGGACCACCGGCAGGGGGTCGGCGGTGACCTGGGCACCGGCCTCCTCGACCGCGGTCTCCAGGGCGACCAGCGCCCGGCGCAGGCACTCGCCCAGGTCGGCCTGGCCCTCGGGCCCCTCCCCCGCCGGCCCCGAGCGCCCCACGCGGGAGAAGACCAGCAGGTCGTTGATCAGCTGCTGCATGCGCTTGGCCCCGTCGACCGCGAACTCGATGTACTGGTCCGCCCGGTCGTCGAGCTCGCCGCCGTAGCGCTTCTGCAGGAGCTGGCAGAAGCTGGCGACCTTGCGCAGGGGCTCCTGCAGGTCGTGGGAGGCCACGTAGGCGAACTGCTCCAGGTCGCGGTTGGAGCGCGCCAGGTCCTCGCTGCGCTGCTCCAGCCGGCGGTGGGCGGCGTCGAGCTCGCGCGAGGACGTCTCGGCCGCCTCCACCTGCGCCACCAGCCTGCGCCGCATGGCCTCCACGTCCGCCGCCAGGGCCAGCAGCTCCCTCGGGCCGCTGCCGTCCACCGGGTGGGCGAGGTCGCCGTCGCCGACCAGGCGGGTCTCGGCGGCCAGGTCGCGCACCGGGCGCAGGACCCACCGGCGCAGGGCCAGCCACAGCGCGAGGGCGGACGCGCCCGCGACGAGCGCGCTGAGCAGGACGGCGCCGAACAGCCGCTCGGTGCTCGCCTCCAGCTCCTCGGTGGCCGCCAGCCGCTGCTCCCTCAGCTCGCCGAGGTAGGCGGAGAAGTCCGCGCGCACCTGGTCGAAGAGCACCTTGCCGTCCGTGACGTCCTGGGCCGTCACGGGATCGCCCGCGCCGACCCCCTCGATCGTGGGCTGCGCCCACTCGGTGAACCACCGCGAGGCGCTGGCCTGGGCGCGGTCCAGGGCGGCCAGGGTGTCCTCGTCCCCCGCCAGCGACCTCTCGATCCGCTGCGTCGCCCGCTGGTTGCGGTCCCCCACGTCCAGCGGCTCCAGGGACGCGGGATCGCGGGTGAGGGCGTACCCGCGCACCGACGTCTCGGCGTCGACCATCCAGATGAACTGCTGCTGGCTGAGCGAGATCGCGTCGTAGTAGTCCTGGGTCAGCCGCTCCTGGTGCTCCCGCAGCTGCACCAGCTGCAGCACCGAGGAGCCCACCACGACGAGCAGCAGGACGCCGACGGCCGCCGCCACCGCGCCCAGGCGGCGCCGCAGGCTCCAGGAGCGGCCCGGGCCCGGCGTCGACCTCGAGGCGCCGCTCACGCCCTGCTCCCGCCCTCGACGGCGGTGCCGGCGGTGGTGGTCGCGGCCACCACCAGCGCCGCGACGTCGTCGGACAGCGGCTCGCCGTTGAGGGCGCCGACGCGCTCCAGCACCTGGTCCAGCAGCTCGGCGTCGTCGCGCGCGTCGTCCCGCACCTCGGCGAGCACGTGCTCCAGCCCGCTGGTGCCCAGCCGCTCGCTCGGGTCGTCCCCGCCCTCGCGGCCCTCGATGAGGCCGTCGGTGAAGAGCATGAGCCGCCAGGCCGGCCCGAGCTCCAGCGCGCGGGGGTGCCAGGCGCCGCCGGGGAACAGCCCCAGCGCCGGCCCGTGGTCGCCCTCGGGCAGCTGGCGGGGCACCGGGTCCAGCAGCACCGGGTCGGGGTGGCCCGCGGACCACATGCGCGCGGAGCGGCGGTCGGGGGCGATGGCGAGCATCACGGCGGTGGTGAAGACCTCCTCGCTGCGGCGCTCGCGCACCAGGACGTCCTCCACGACGGGCAGCAGCTGCTCCACCGGCGTGCCGGCCAGCACCAGGGTCCGCCAGGCGATGCGCAGGCAGACGCCCAGGGCCGCCTCGTCCGGGCCGTGCCCGGCCACGTCGCCGACGATGACGTGCAGGGTGCCGTCGGCCACCTCCACGACGTCGTAGAAGTCGCCGCCGAGCAGCGCCCCGCGCCCGGGGCGGTAGCGGGTGGTCACGGAGACGCGCGGGTCGGTCGTGACCGGCAGCGGCAGCAGCCCGCGCTCCAGCCGGGCGTTCTCCTCCGCGCGCAGCCGGGTGGCCACCAGCTGGCGGGCCTGCTCGTCGGCGGCGCGGCGCTGCACCGCGTAGCGGATGGCCCGGTGCAGCAGCGCGCCGTCGACGGTGCCCTTCACCAGGTAGTCCTGCGCCCCCGCGGCCACGGCGGCCGCGCCGCGCTGCTCGTCGTCGGACCCGGTGAGGCACACCACGGCGGCCGACCCGGCTCCGGCGAGCACCCCGGCGAGGGCGTCGAGGCCCGAGGCGTCGGGCAGGCCGAGGTCGAGCAGGACGCAGCTGCAGCCCCGGGCCAGCTCCGGGCGCGCCTGCGCCAGCGACCGCACGTGGACGACCTGCACCGGCACGGGGGCGTCCTGCAGGAGCTCCTGCACGAGGAAGGCGTCGCCCTCGTCGTCCTCCACGAGCAGGACCCGCAGGACGGCGTCCTCGCCCCCGCGCTGGACCGGTGGCGAGGCGGCAGCGCCCGGGGGCCCGTCGAGCGCGCCGGTGGCGGGAGGCGACGGCTGCACGCGCAGGATCATGCCAGACCCCTCGGGCCGCGCCCCGTGCTCGCGGGACGACCCGGCGCGGTCGGCAGGGGAGGACGGCGGCGGGACGACAGCGGCCGCCGTCCCCGGCGAGGGGACGGCGGCCGCCGCGGTGCTGGTGAGCCGATCAGGCGCTGGCGTCCTCGAGGAGGTCGCGGGTGCGCGCCGGGTCGACCGGGACGCCCGGGCCCATGGTCGTGGCCATGGTCGCCTTCTGCACGTACCGGCCCTTGGAGGAGGCCGGCTTCAGGCGCAGCACCTCGTCGAGGGCGGCGGCGTAGTTCTCCACCAGCTGGGTCTCGGCGAAGGAGGTCTTGCCGATGACGAAGTGCAGGTTCGAGTGCTTGTCGACGCGGAACTCGATCTTGCCGCCCTTGATCTCGGTGACCGCCTTGGCGACGTCCATCGTGACCGTGCCGGTCTTCGGGTTCGGCATCAGGCCGCGCGGCCCGAGCACGCGGCCCAGGCGGCCGACCTTGCCCATGAGGTCGGGCGTGGCGACGGCGGCGTCGAAGTCGAGGAACCCTGCGGCGACGCGCTCGATGAGCTCGTCACCACCGACGACGTCAGCGCCGGCGGCCTCGGCGGCCTCGGCCCGGGCGCCGGTCGCGAAGACCAGGACGCGGGCGGTCTTGCCGGTGCCGTGCGGGAGGTTGACGGTGCCGCGGACCATCTGGTCGGCCTTGCGGGGGTCGACGCCCAGGCGGAAGGCGACCTCCACGGTGGCGTCCCACTTGGTGACGGTGGTCTCCTTGGCCAGGCGGACGGCCGCCAGGGGGCTGTACAGCTCGTCGCGCTCGATCTTGTCGGCGGCGGCGCGGTAGGCCTTGCTGCGCTTCACGGTGCTCTCCTCCTCGTGTGGTCAGGCGGGCCGGACGGCCCTCCCACGTGGTGCGGGTGCTGCTGCGGTGCTGCTGGGTGCTGCTGCGGTGCGGAGTGGTGCTCAGCCCTGGACGGTGATGCCCATCGAGCGCGCGGTGCCGGCGATGATCTTCATGGCGGCGTCGACGTCGTTGGCGTTGAGGTCGGCCATCTTCTGCTCGGCGATGCCGCGCACCTGGTCGGCGGTCAGGTTGGCCACCTTCGCGGTGTGCGGGGTGCCCGAGCCCTTGGCGACGCCGGCCGCCTTCTTGATCAGCTCGGCCGCCGGGGGGGTCTTGAGGATGAAGGTGAAGGTGCGGTCCTCGTAGACGGTGATCTCAACCGGCACGACGTTGCCGCGCTGGGACTCCGTCGCGGCGTTGTAGGCCTTGCAGAACTCCATGATGTTGACGCCGTGCTGGCCCAGGGCCGGGCCGATCGGCGGCGCGGGGGTCGCGGCGCCGGCGTTGATCTGGAGCTTGATGAGTCCGGAGACCCGCTTCTTGGGGGGCATGTCGCTTCCTTCGTGCGGTGGCCGGGCGGCAGTCCGGCGCGGGGGGGTGTGGCTCTGCGGGGCGGTGCGGGTCAGATCTTGGCGACCTGGCCGAACGACAGCTCGACCGGCGTCTCGCGGCCGAAGATCGAGACCAGCACCTGCAGGGTGCGGCGGTCGACGTTGATCTCGGAGATGGTCGCCGGCATGGTCTCGAAGGGACCCTCCATGACCGTGACGGACTCGCCCACCGCGAAGTCGACCTCGGTGACCGGGGCGGCCTTGGGCTTGGCCTCCTTGGGCGCCAGGGACGGCGCCAGCATGGAGAAGACCTCGTCCTGGCTGAGCGGGACCGGCTGGTGGGTGTGCCCCACGAAGCCGGTGACGCCCGGGGTGTGCCGGACGGCGCCCCAGGACTCGTCGGTCAGGTCCATCCGGACGAGGACGTACCCGGGGATGCGGACCCGGCGGACCAGCTTGGGCTGGCCGTTCTTGATCTCCCGGACCTCCTCCATGGGCACCTCGACCTGGAAGATGTGGTCCTCCATGTTGAGGCTGGAGATCCGGTTCTCCAGGTTCCCCTTCACGCGGTTCTCGTACCCGGCGTAGGAGTGGATGACGTACCAGTCGCCGACCGCGCTGCGCAGCTGGGCCTTGAACTCCTCGACCGGGTCGACCTCGGTCTCGTCCTCGGGCGCCTCCTCGACCGCCGCGTCGAGCGCGGCGTCGTCGGTGGCGGGCGCCGCCCCGTCGGCCGCGGGGAGGGTCTCCTCCGCGTCGACGGGGGCGTCCTCGAGCTCGTGCTGCTGATCGGTCATGCGGGGGGACCTGCTTCCTCCGGTGCTGCCGGGTTCTTCCGGGCGGCCGGGTGGTGGTGCGGACGGCGGGGCGGGACGGGCGCTGCGGTCAGCCGCCTCCGCCGAGGGCCCACAGCACCAGCTGCCCGAAGGCCAGGTCGAGGACCGAGACGTAGAGCATGACCACGACCACGAAGACCAGGACCACCGAGGTGTAGGTGACCAGCTCGTTGCGGGTCGGCCGGACGACCTTCTTCAGCTCCGCGACGACCTGGCGGAGGAAGAGCGACAGGCGGGCGAACAGCCCCGCGCGACGCTCGGAGGGGGCAGGGGTCGCCCCCGCTCGGGTCTCGGTCACCGCTGCCCCGCTCCGCTCCGCTGGTCGTCCGTGCTGTCGCCTGTCCGCAGGGCAGGTGGGACTCGAACCCACAACCGCCGGTTTTGGAGACCGGAGCGCTGCCAATTGCGCCACTGCCCTTCAGCGGCTCCGGGCTCCGCGGCACGGCACCGGGTGCCTGGACGCGGGCAGCACGGGACCACCGACGCCCACGAGCATACGGCCTCCGGGCGCCGCAGGTCGAACCGCTCGGCGCCCGCCCGGCGGAGGTGGGAGGATCGCGAGCCGTGACCACGCCCAGCCCCCCTGCTCCTGCCCGCCGCGTCTCCGCCCGGCTGGCGGCCATCGCCGAGTCCGCGACGCTCGCCGTGGACGCCCGGGCGAAGGCGCTCAAGGCCGCCGGCCGCCCGGTGATCGGCTTCGGCGCCGGGGAGCCGGACTTCCCCACGCCCGCCCCGATCGTCGAGGCCGCCGCAGCGGCCTGCCGGGTGCCGGCAAACCACCGCTACAGCCCCGCCGCGGGCCTGCCGGAGCTGCGCTCGGCGATCGCCGCCAAGACGCTGCGCGACTCCGCCCTCGCGGTGGAGCCGGAGCAGGTCCTGGTCACCAACGGCGGCAAGCAGGCGGTCTACACCGCCTTCGCCGCCCTGCTCGACCCGGGCGACGAGGTGCTGCTGCCCGCCCCCTACTGGACCACCTACCCCGAGGCCGTGCGCCTGGCCGGAGGGGTGCCGGTCGAGGTGTTCGCCGGGGAGGACCAGGACTACCTGGTCACCGTCGAGCAGCTGGAGGCGGCGCGGACGCCGTCCACGAAGGTGCTCCTGTTCTGCTCCCCGTCCAACCCCACCGGGGCGGTGTACCCGGTCGAGCGCGTCCGCGAGATCGGTCGCTGGGCGGCGGAGACCGGCCTCTGGGTGATCACCGACGAGATCTACGAGCACCTGGTCTACGACGGCGCCGTGGCCGCCTCCCTGCCGGTGGAGGTGCCCGAGCTGGCCGACCGCTGCCTCGTGCTGAACGGCGTGGCGAAGACGTACGCCATGACGGGCTGGCGCGTGGGCTGGATGATCGGCCCCCGCGACGTCGTGAGGGCCGCGACGAACCTGCAGTCGCACCTGACCTCGAACGTCGCCAACGTCCCCCAGCGGGCCGCGATCGCCGCCCTCACCGGCGACCTGGAGGCCGTGCTGGTGATGCGCGAGGCCTTCGACCGCCGCCGCCGCACGATGGTCTCGATGCTGTCCGAGATCGACGGCGTGGTCTGCCCGGTCCCCCAGGGCGCCTTCTACGCCTACCCCAGCGTGCACGGCGTCCTCGGCCGCACGATCCGCGGCCGGACGCCGTCCACCTCCGCGGAGCTGGCCGAGCTGCTGCTGGAGGAGGCCGAGGTCGCGGTCGTGCCGGGCGAGGCCTTCGGCCCCTCGGGCTACCTGCGCCTGTCCTACGCCCTCGGCGACGACGACCTGGTGGAGGGCGTGGGCCGGATCCAGGCGCTGCTGGCCGAGGCGCGGTAGGGCCCCGCGGGGCTCACAGGCCGCAGCCGACGAGGTCGGGCTCGGGCACGAGCTCGACGCCGAACCGCTCGCGGACGCCGTCGCGCACGCGCCGCGCCAGCGCCAGGACGTCCTCGGCGGTGGCGCCGCCGCGGTTGGTGAGCGCGAGGGTGTGCTTGGTCGAGATCGACGCCGGCCCCGGCAGCCCGGTGCCGCGGGGGAAGCCCGCGTGCTCCACGAGCCACGCGGCGCTCGTCTTGACCCGGCCGTCGCCGGCGTCGAAGCGCGGGGCTCCCTCGGGCAGCGCGGCGGCCGCGGCGGCGTCCAGCACCGGGTTGGTGAAGAAGGAGCCGGTGCTCCAGGTGTCGGGGTCGGCGGCGTCCACGACCATCCCCTTGGCCCGGCGCAGGCCGAGCACGGCGTCGCGGACGGCGGCCAGCGGCGCCCGCTGCCCCACCTGGACGCCCAGCACCCTCGCCAGCTCGGCGTAGCGGACGGGCGCGGACAGGTCGGCCTCGCGGAGCTGGAAGACCACCTCCAGGACCACGTACCGGCCGGGCTCGGTCTTGAACCGGGAGGTGCGGTAGCCGAAGCGGCAGTCGGCGGCCGCGAACGTGCGCAGGCGGCCCTCGGCGCGGTCCCAGGTCAGCACGCTGGCGAGGGTGTCGGAGACCTCCGAGCCGTAGGCCCCGACGTTCTGCACCGGGGTGGCGCCGGTGGAGCCCGGGACGCCGGACATCGCCTCCAGCCCCGACCACCCGTTCGCGACGGTGAGCGCCACCAGGGCGTCCCAGTCCTCCCCCGCCGCCACCCGCAGGAAGACCCCGCCGCAGGCGTCGGCCGACTCCCGCTCGACGCCGCGGGTGCGCACGAGCACGAGCGTCCCCGCGAAGCCGGCGTCGGCCACCAGCAGGTTCGAGCCGCCGCCCACGAGCAGCACCGGCTCCCCCGCGGCGTCGGCGGCCGCGACGGCCTCCACCAGCTCGGCGCGGGTGGTGGCCACCGCGGCGCGGCGCGGCGGGCCGCCGACGCGCAGCGTGGTGAGGCCGGCCAGGGGCGGGGCGGCCACGTCGGCGACCGAGGCGCCGGAGGAGGTCGCGGAGGCGCCGGAGGCGCCGGGGGAGGTCGCAGAGGTGCCGGGGGCGCTCACGAGCGACCAGGCTAGGCGCCCGCGGGGCTCGGCGCCGGGCGCTGCCCCTCCTCCGGCACCGGCGAGGGCGGGGCCGCGACCCGGCTGACCAGCAGCGAGGGGACGGCGATGGCGGCGACCACGAGCAGCGCCTGCAGCGTGCTGCCCAGGTGGTCGGCCAGGAAGCCGATGAGCGGCGGGCCGGCGAGGAAGGCCGTGTAGCCGATGGTGGCGACCACGCTGACCCGCTGGGCGGCGCGCAGCGGGTCGTCGGCGGCCGCGCTCATGCCCACCGGGAAGCCCAGCGACGCCCCGGCGCCCCAGACGACCGCCCCGGCGAAGGCCAGCGGCAGGGACTGGCCGAACACCGTGAGCAGGGAGCCGAGCAGGGCGAGCAGCATCGTCGCGCGCAGCACCGGCACCCGCCCCCACCGGTCCAGCGCCCGGGTGCCGACCAGGCGCGCAGCGGTCATCGCGGCGACGAACGCCGCGAAGCCGAGGGCGCCGACGGCGGGGCTGACCCCGTAGCCGTCCTGCAGGGCGATGGCGAGCCAGTCGTTGGCGGTGCCCTCGGTGAAGGCGGCCGCGAGCACCAGGACGCCGATCAGCAGGGTCCGGCCCTCGCCCCAGGCGGCCAGCGCCGAGCGGCGAGGAGCTTCCGGGGCCCCCTCGGCGCCCTCGGCGGCCGCCTCGACCTGCACCGGCAGGAAGCGCCGCGAGGACGCCACGAGCGCGATGCCGACCAGCACCGCCGCGCCGAGCAGGTGCACGGGCACCGGCACGCGCAGCCAGGCCATCAGCGCGCCGCCGGCGGCCCCGCCGACGGTGCCGAGGCTGAAGGAGGCGTGGAAGGCCGGCATGGTGCTGCGGCCCCAGTGCCGCTCGACCTCGGCGCCCTCCAGGTTCATCGCGACGTCCCAGACCGCGGTGCCCGCCATGGCCAGCAGGAGGCCTGCGGCGGTCAGCACGGGCGAGTGCAGGAGGTGCGCGGCGGCGGAGGCGCCGACCAGGAGCACGAGCATCGTCAGCCCCGAGGCGGTGACCGCCAGCGACGTGCCCAGGCGGGCGGCGATCCCGCCGGCGAGCGGCAGCGCGGCGACCGAGCCGACGGCGCCCACGAGGAGGACGACGCCGAGCTGGCCGGCGGTCAGCCCCATCGCCGTGCGGGTCTCGGGCAGCCGCGAGAGCCAGGAGGCGAAGGTGAAGCCGTTGAGGGCGAAGGTGACGAAGACGGCGGTGCGCGCGGCGCTCACGGCGGAGCGCTCCGGCGCGGGCGCGAGGGGCACGGCGCTCCTGGGACGGGGGCGAACGAGGGATCGAACCGGTTCGACGCGGGATCGAAACGATTCGACGGCTAGGGTGGCGCACGTGCAGCCCGAGGGTCAAGCCACGCGGCCGGCCGCGGCGCGCCGCCCCACGCTCCGCCAGGTCGCCGCCCGGGCAGGCGTCTCGGCGTCCACCGCCTCGCTGTCCTTCTCCGGTGACCCGCGCGTCGCCCACGACACCCGGGAGCGGGTGCTGGAGGCCGCCGGCGAGCTCGGCTACTCCGGCCCGGACCCGCTCGCGCGCTCGCTGCGGCGCGGCCGCTCCGGAGTGGTCGGGGTGATCGTGGGCGAGCGGCTGGGCTACGCCTTCGCCGACCCGCACCTGCTCGCGGTGCTCGACGGCCTGGCCGAGCAGGTCGAGGCCCTCGGCGGCGGCGGCCTGCTGCTGCTCAGCGGCGTCGAGGACTCCCGCCGGGCCGTGCAGGTGGCCCAGGTGCCCCTGGACGCCGCGGTGTACGCGACCTGCGGCGGCCCGGCCGACTCCACGCTCGACCTGCTGCTGCGCCGCCGCGTGCCGGTGGTCGGCGTCGAGGGACCGCACCACCCGGGCGTGCACCTGGTCGACATCGACAACCGCGGCGCCAGCGCCGTCGTGGCGCGCCTGGTGGTCGGGCTCGGGCACCGGCGGGTGGCGGTGGCGGCCCTGCCGTGGCTGCTCGACGGCCGGCGCGGCTGGCTCGACGGCGCCCGCCGGGCCGCGCCCGGCTACGACGACTGCCGCCTGCGCCTGCAGGGCGTGGAGGAGGTCGTGGCGCCGACCGCGGTCTGGGAGTGCGCGGGCAACCAGCGCGAGGAGGGCGAGCGCGCCGGGCGCGAGCTGCTGGCGGACGCCGACGGGCGCCCGCTGCCGCTCGAGCAGCGCCCGACCGCGGTGCTCGCGCAGTCCGACGTGCTCGCGGTCGGCGTCGTCCAGGCGGCCCGGGCGCTGGGCCTGCGGGTGCCGCAGGACCTGTCGGTGACCGGCTTCGACGGCATCGACACCCCGTGGCTGGGCGAGGCGGTGCTCACCACCGTCGAGCAGCCGGCGACGGACAAGGGGCGCGCCGCCGGGCGCCTGGTGGCCGCACTGCTGCGCGGGGAGGACCCCGACGACGTCCAGCTGCCCGTGCGGGTGCGCCGCGGGACCACCACGGCCCCGGCGCCCTGACGCCCCGGGCCGCCGCGCCCGAGGCCTGCGGGCCCCCGGGCCCGCTGCTCAGCCCAGGCGGACAGTGGCGCGGGCCCGGCCGAGCACGCGGGTGCCGCCGGTCGTGGCGGTGAGGTCGACGCGCACGGTGCCCGCGCCGGCGTCCACCGCACCGACGACCGCGGACACCTCCAGGACGGCGCCGCCCTCGTGCGGCACCGGCACCTGGCCGGTGAAGCGGACGCCGTAGTCCACGACCGCGGCCGGGTCGCCGCACCAGTCGACGACGACGCGCACGGCGTCGGCCATGGTGAGCATCCCGTGGGCGATGACGTCGGGGAGGCCGACGGCCAGCGCGGTGCGCTCGTCCCAGTGGATGGGGTTGCGGTCGCCGCTGGCGCCGGCGTAGCGGACGAGGTCGGCGCGGGTGAGGTGCACCGTCGCGGTGCCCACCTGCTGGCCCACCTCGACGTCGGCCAGGCGCGGGGCCCCCGGCGCGCTCACGCGGCGCCCCGCACGACGAGCAGGGACACCGCGGTGCACACGGGCTCCCCCGCCTCGGTGGCGATCTCGTTGCGCGTCGTCACCAGGTCGTTGCCCGCCATGCTGCGCACGGAGTCCACGTGCAGCGTGGCCACCAGGCGGTCGCCCGCCACGATCGGGCGGTGGTGGGTGAAGCGCTGCTCGCCGTGGACGACGCGGCTGAAGTCGATGCCGGCGGCCGGGTCGGCGATCAGCCGGGCGTCGCTGCGCTGGGCCACCACGACGGCGAAGGTCGGCGGGGCGACGACGTCGGGGTGGCCCAGCTCGCGGGCGGCCTCGACGTCGGTGTGCGCTGGGTGCGGGCGGCCACCGGCGGCGGTGGCCTCGGCGAACTCGCGCAGCACCTCGCGGCCCACCTCGTAGACGTCGTCCGGCGGGTAGGTGCGTCCGACGATCGCGGCGTCGACGGCCACGCTCACCTCCGGGTCTGGTGCGGGGTGGACGGTGGGGGGAACGGCGAAGCGGCCGCCCCTCGCAGGAGGGACGGCCGCAGCAGCTGGCGTCAGCGCGTCTCGCGGTGCACCGTGTGGCGCTGGTCGCGGGGGCAGAACTTCTTCATCTCGAGCCGGTCGGGGTCGTTCCGCCGGTTCTTCTTGGTGATGTAGTTCCGCTCCTTGCACTCCGTGCAGGCCAGCGTGATCTTGGGCCGGACGTCGGCGGTCTTGCTGGCCACGGGTCAGCCTTCTCTCGTGCGGGTCGCGCGCCGGGGACCCAGGCGCGCCTATGGTCAGGACATGGTAGCGGGGGCGGGACTTGAACCCGCGACACAACGATTATGAGCCGTTTGCTCTACCACCTGAGCTACCCCGCCGAGCTCCGGTGCGCGCCGCCCGGGAGCGGCGCGCACCGGTGTGCAGAGCCCCGATAGGGAATCGAACCCTAGACCTTCTCCTTACCATGGAGACGCTCTACCGACTGAGCTATCGGGGCGGCGCGCTGCAGCCTACACGGCCCTCCGAGGAGGACCGTGCAGACCCGC
>Ga0210040_10001446_pt1 | contig 35805 bp, 28 predicted proteins | sample CryGeyCG12114_NA_FD_185462 | JGI IMG/M metagenome (GOLD analysis project Ga0210040, IMG submission 185462) | Groundwater microbial communities from aquifer - Crystal Geyser CG19_WC_8/21/14_NA (SPAdes) (version 2) | ecosystem: Environmental > Aquatic > Deep subsurface > Groundwater | place: USA...
CCGGCGCCCCGACCAGCGGCTCGGCCAGCTCGGGCCGGGCGCGCACCAGCTCCAGCAGCTCCGGGATGAGCGAGCCGTAGCGGTTGAGCAGGTGCTCCACCTGCGCCAGCCGCAGCCCCGTCTCCTCGGCGAGCAGCTGACGGGCGTTCCACAGACCGTGGTAGCCCTCGGCCCCGATCAGCGGCACGTCCGCGGTGCACGAGGCGGGCACCTTCTGCGGCAGCTCGCGGACCACCGCGTCCACCGCGTCAGCGGCCATCACCCGGTACGTCGTGTACTTGCCGCCCGCCACCATGGTCAGCCCGCGCACCGGTGAGGCGACGGCGTGCTCGCGGGACAGCGTCGAGGTCGAGTCGGACTCCCCCGAGAGCAGCGGCCGGAGCCCCGCGTAGACCCCGACCACGTCGTCGCGCGTGAGCGGGTCGGCGAGCAGGGCGTTCGCGTGCCCGAGCAGGTAGTCGATGTCGGCCGAGCTGGCCGCCGGGTGGGCGCGGTCCAGGGGCCAGTCGCTGTCGGTGGTGCCCACGATCCAGTGCGCGCCCCAGGGCACGATGAACAGCAGGCTCTTCTCGGTCCGGCTGATCAGCCCCGAGCGGGCGTTGATCCGGTCCCTCGGCACCACCAGGTGGACCCCCTTGGAGGCCCGGACGGTGAACGGGGCCCGGCCGCCGAGCATCTCCTGGAGCTCGGCGATCCAGACCCCGGTGGCGTTGATGGTCTGCTTGGCCCGGATCTCCAGCTCGGCGCCGGACTCCAGGTCGCGGACCCGCACCCCGGCCACCCGGTCGGCCTCGCGCAGGAACCCGACGACCCGGGTGCTGGTGGCCACCGCGGCGCCGTAGAGGGCCGCGGTCCGGGCGATCATCATGGTGTGCCGGGCGTCGTCGACCTGGCCCTCGTAGAACTCGATGGAGCCGTGCAGCGCCTCCCGCTTCGCCGAGGGGAACACCTCCAGCGTCCTGCGCCGGCCGAGGTGGCGCAGGTGGTGCGGCACCCCGCGGCCGGCCCCCATCAGGTCGTAGACGCCGATCCCGAGCCCGGCGTACGCGCGGTCCCAGACCGGCCGGCGCAGCGGGTAGATGAAGCGGACCGGCTTGGCCAGGTGCGGGGCCAGCCGGTTGAGCACCAGCGAGCGCTCCCGCAGCGCTTCGAGGACCAGCCCGAAGTTCAGCTGCTCGAGGTAGCGCAGGCCGCCGTGGAACAGCTTCGTGGAGCGGCTGGAGGTGCCGGCCCCGAAGTCGCGCGCCTCGACCAGGCCGACGCGCAGGCCGCGGGTCACCGCGTCCAGGGCGGCGCCGGCGCCGGTGACCCCGCCACCGATGACCAGGACGTCGAGCTCCTCACCGGTCAGCCGGTCCAGCGCCGCGGCGCGGGAGGCGGGGGAGAGCGGGGCGGTGGTGGAGAACAAGGAATCACTTCCTGAGGATCCGGATGGGTGTGGTGCGGGGGTGTGGAGGCCGACCCGGCGCAGGTCAGCACCGCTCAGACCTCGACCCAGTCCAGTGTGCGCGCCACCGCCTTCTGCCAGCCGGCGTGCCCGGCCGCCCGCTGCTGGTCGCTGGTCTGCGGTGACCAGCGACGGTCCTCGTGCCAGTTCTCGCGCAGCTCGTCCTGGGTGCCCCAGAAGCCGACGGCCAGCCCGGCAGCGTACGCGGCCCCCAGCGCGGTGGTCTCGGCCACCACCGGCCGGCTCACCTCCACCCCGAGGGTGTCGGCCTGGATCTGCATGCAGAGCTCGTTGGCGGTGACGCCGCCGTCGACCTTGAGCACCTCCAGCGGCACCCCCGAGTCCAGCTCCATGGCCCGGACCACGTCGCAGCTCTGGTAGCAGATCGCCTCCAGGGTGGCCCGGGCGATGTGGGCGCTGGTGTGGAAGCGGCTCAGCCCGACGATCGCGCCGCGGGCGTCGGAGCGCCAGTGCGGGGCGAACAGGCCGGAGAACGCGGGTACGAAGTAGATGCCGGCTGCGTCCTCGACCTGACGGGCCAGCACCTCGGAGTCCTCGGCCCCCCGGATGATCCCGAGCTGGTCGCGCAGCCACTGCACGGCCGAGCCGGTGACCGCGATGGAGCCCTCCAGCGCGTAGACCGGCTTCGCGTCGCCGAACTGGTAGCAGACGGTGGTCAGCAGGCCGTTCTCGGAGCGGGTCAGCTCCTCCCCGGTGTTGAGGAGCAGGAAGTTACCGGTGCCGTAGGTGTTCTTGGCCTCCCCGGCGGCCAGGCAGACCTGGCCGACCATCGCCGCCTGCTGGTCGCCGAGGACCCCGCCGATCACCACCTCCCCGCCGAAGCAGCCGTCCGCCCGGGTGGTGCCGTGGGCGTCGGCGGAGGAGGAGGGGCGGATCTGCGGCAGCATCGCCCGCGGCACCCCGAAGAAGCCGACCAGCTCGTCGTCCCAGTCGAGGGTCTCCAGGTCCATCATCATGGTCCGGCTGGCGTTGGTGACGTCGGTGACGTGCCGGCCGCCGTCCGGGCCGCCGGTGAGGTTCCACAGCAGCCAGCTGTCGGTGGTGCCGAACAGCGCGTGGCCGGCCTCGGCGTCCTCCCGGAGCCCGTCGGTGTGCTCGAGCAGCCACTGCAGCTTGCCGCCGGCGAAGTAGGGGGCGGGCGGCAGCCCGGCCCGGTGCCGGATCACCCCGCCGCGCTCGTCGCGGTCCAGGGCCGCGGCGATGTGGTCGGTGCGGGTGTCCTGCCACACGATCGCGTTCCCGTAGGGCCGGCCGGTGCGCCGGTCCCAGACCACGGTCGTCTCGCGCTGGTTGGCCACCCCCACCGCGGCCAGGTCGGCCGCGCGCAGCCCGCAGCTGCGGAGGGCCCCGGTCACGACCTGCTGGGTGTTCGCCCAGATCTCGGCGGCGTCGTGCTCGACCCGGCCGGGCGCGGGCATGACCTGCGCGTGCTCGGTCTGGGCCCGGCCCACCTCGTGGCCGTCGTGGCTGAACACCATGCACCGGGTGCTGGTCGTCCCGTGGTCGACTGCTGCGACGAACTCGGCCATGGGGCTGACCCTAGACCGCGGCACCGACGACGCGCGGGGTCGGCGGCGCCCCGAGCACCGCCGGGCTGTCAGCGGGGTTGCGTACGCTCATCCCATGTCCGCCAGCCAGGCCGAGCTCCCCTCGGGCTACCCCCGGGAGTGGGAGGCCGACGTGGTGCTGACCGACGGCGGCGTGGCCCGGCTGCGCCCGATCGTGCCGGCGGACGCGCGGAAGCTGGTCACCTTCTACGAGCGCGTCTCGCCGGAGTCGAAGTACCTGCGGTTCTTCGCCCCGTACCCCCGGCTGACCGAGCGCGACGTCAAGCGGTTCACCGAGGTCGACTACGTCGACCGGGTGGCGCTGATCCTCACCCTGGGCGACGAGATGATCGGCGTCGGCCGCTTCGACCGCACCGAGGACGACCAGGCCGAGGTGGCGTTCCTGGTCGAGGACGCCCACCAGGGCCGCGGGATCGCCCAGCTGCTGCTGGAGCACCTGGCCGAGGCGGCCCGTGAGCGCGGCATCCGCGGGTTCGTGGCCGAGGTGCTGCCGGAGAACCGGCGGATGGCCCAGGTCTTCGTCGATGCCGGCTACCGGGTGCGGAAGGGCATCGAGGACGGCGTGCTCTCCGTCGAGTTCCCGATCCTGCCCACCGACACCTCGGTGGGGGTGATGCAGCGCCGGGAGCACCGGGCCGAGAGCGCGTCGGTGCAGCGGCTGCTGCACCCGTCCCGGGTGGTGGTCTACGGGGGCGGGCGCCGCGTCCAGTCCCTGGTCAACGCCATGCTGCGCAGCGGCTTCCGCGGCGAGGTGGTCGCGGTCAGCTCCGACGACCACCCGGTGTCGGGGGTCCCCACCGCCAGCGCCATCGCCACCGTGCCGGGGCAGCTCGACCTGGCCATCCTGTCGGTGCCCACCTCCGCCCTCGGCGGCGTGGTGATCGACGTCGCCCACAAGGGGGCCCACGGCGTGGTGCTGCTGACCGGCACCGACTACGCGCCCGGCGACAACCACACCGTGGTCAACCTGGCCCGCGCGTACGGCATCCGCGCCCTGGGACCGGACGCCCTCGGGCTGATCAACACCGCGGACGCGGTCGGCATGAACGCCACCCCGGGACCGATGCCGAGGCTCGGCGGGGTCGGGCTGTTCTGCCAGTCGGCCGCGGTCGGGGTGGCGCTGCTGAACCGGGCGCTGCGCTACGACCTCGGGCTGAGCTCCTTCATCAGCACCGGCGACTACGCCGACGTCACCGGCAACGACGTCATGCAGTACTGGGAGGACGACGAGGCGACCCGGGTCTGCCTGCTGTCCCTGGACTCCATCGGCAACCCCCGGAAGTTCTCCCGGATCGCCCGCCGGCTGACCCGGCGCAAGCCCGTGGTGGTGATCGAGCCGGGCCGGGCCAGCCGCTCGGTCCACGCCGGGGCGCGCGGCGGGCTCGCCCACGCCCCCGAGGAGGCGGTGGACGCGCTGTTCCGCCAGGCCGGGGTGATGGTGGTGCACCGCCGGGGAGCGATGTTCGACATCGCCAAGATCGCCAGCCGGCAGCCGCTGCCCCGGGGGGCGCGGGTCCGGCTGGTCACCAACTCGGCGACCCTGGCCGCGCAGCTGCAGCAGACGGTCGCCTCCATCGGGCTGCTGGAGGACCGGACCCCGACCATGCTCGCGACCGGGGCCCCGCCCGAGGACTTCGTGGCCGCCGCCCGCCGGGCGCTGGCCGACCCGACCTGCGACTCGGTCGTCTGCGCCGCCGTCAACGTCTACGAGGAGGGCACCGAGGACGTCATCGACGCCCTGGACGCCATCGCCGACGAGGGTGACAAGCCGCTGGTCGGGGTGTTCCTGGACTTCCACCTGCCGACCATGCACCCCGACGAGGTGGACCACTGCGGCGGTCTGCCCATCTTCGACGCGCCCGCGGACGCGATCCAGGCGCTCTCCGCGCTCACCGCGTACGCCCACTGGCGCGACCGCGACCCGGGCGCGGTGCCGCTGCTGGAACCCGACATCCTGCGGGCCAAGCGGGTGGTGAACCGCGTGCTGTCGGCGCACCCGCAGGGGCGCGAGCTCAACGACGAGGAGGCCGCGGAGCTGCTCGCCGCGTCCGGCATCGACCTGGTCCGGCGCTACCCGGTGGCCAGCCTGGAGGAGGCGACCGCGGTCGCGGCCCACCTGGGGGGCGACGTCGCGCTGAAGGGGACGGCGCCGAGCGTGCGCGGCCGCCCGGACCAGGCCAACGTGCACCGCAACCTCAGCGGGGAGGCCGACCTCAGCCAGGCGTGGGCCGAGCTCGCGGCCCTGGTCTGCCAGCTCGGGCTGGGCGACGACGTCGCCGTGGCCGAGCCGGTCGTGCAGGCCATGGCGCCGCCCGGGGTGGCGCTGGTGGTGACCAGCCGGGAGGACGCGGCGTTCGGCCCGATCATCTCCCTCGGCCTGGAGGGGATCCCTTCGGAGCTGCTCGGCGACACCGTCTACCGGGTGCCGCCGCTGACCACGGTGGACGCCGCGGCGATGGTGCGTGACCTCAAGGCCGCGCCGACCCTCTTCGGGCGCCACGGCAGCCCCGGCGTGGACATCGCCGGGATCGAGGAGCTGCTGCACCGCGTCGCCCAGCTGGCCGACGAGGTGCCCCAGCTCGCCTCGGTCTCGCTCAGCCCCTGCGTCGCCTCGCTCGGTGGCATGGCCGTCCTCGGTGCCCGCATCCTCATCGCACCGACCGACGACCGCCGGGACCCGATGGCCCGCACGCTGTAACGTCCCGCTCGCGCCCGGCCCGGTCCTCCGAGATCCGCTCTTCCTCCCTCGCTCGCACGACGGAGGAGCGTGTCGTGCTCCCTCGGTCGTCCAGAGCGGATCCGGACCGGGCCTGCCGACGCTCGCGGGGGAGGCGCCGGGCCCGACCGGCGCTGTGATTCTGGCGCCGGGCCCGACCGGCGCTCCGGATCCGCTCTTCCTCCCTCTCTCGCACGACGAAAAGCGTGTCGTGCTCCCTCGGTCGTCCAGAGCGGACCGCGCCGGTCGACCCAGCGCAGGGGTGCGACCTTCCTCCCTCGATCGCGGACGGAAAGGGTGTTCGCTCCCTCGGTCGTGCAGGCCGCACCGCACCGGTCGATCCGGCGCTGATCCCGGCGCTCCTCCAGAGCACATCGCGCGGTTGACCCAGCAGTGCTGCAGGGAGTAGCAGGAGGACGACGTGCGCGAGGGCGCGTGGCAGGATGAGCGGCATGAGGCTTGGTTCGATGCGGAGAGACCTGCGGGCCGACATCGAGGCGTGCGGCTACTTCCCGGACCTGGTGGAGGACGCCGTCGTGCTGGCGGTCGGCGAGGAGGACCTGCTCGACTTCGTGGTCCACCACGAGCCGACCTTCACCCACGACGAGGTGCACCGGCACGTCACCGTGCTCGCGCTCACCCCGACCCGGCTGATCGTGGGGCACACCGACGACCAGCCCGCCGAGCCGCCGATGACCGGGATCGCCGCCGCGTCCTCGACCGAGTCGGTGGCCCTGACCAAGATCAACACCGTGGTGCTGACCCGGGTGGTGACCCGGCCGGAGGACTACCGCAGCGGCACGACCGACGTCAGCGAGACCTGGCTGTCGGTCGGCTGGGGTGCGGTGCGCCGGCTCGACCTCGAGCAGGCCACCTGTGCCGACCCGCAGTGCGAGGCCGACCACGGCTACACCGGCGCGCTGGTCGGCGACGACCTGACCGTCCGGATGAGCGCGGCCGCCGACGGCGCCGACCGGGTGGCCCGCCTGGTCCGGTTCTCCAGCAGCCTGCAGCGCGTGGCGGCGGTGTGACCCCGGCCGTGGCGACGTCGACGAGGACGCCGCCCCGGATGGTCCTCCCCGCCTACGACGCGGGCAGCCTGGCCGACCTGATGCCCGGCATCGGCGCGCACCTCGGCGTGCCGGGCTGCGAGCAGGACCAGCTCGGGCTACCGGCCGCCCAGCGCTACGTGGTGGTGCTGGTGGACGGGCTGGGCTGGAACCTGCTCCGCCGCTCGGCGCGCGAGGTGCCCTTCCTGGCCGGCCTGCTCGCCGGCACCACACCGCTGACCTCCGGGGTGCCGAGCACCACGGTCACCAGCCTGACCAGCCTGGGCACGGGCCTCCCGCCCGGCCAGCACGGGATGGTCGGCTACACCTCCCGCATCCCCGAGACCGGCGAGATCCTCAACGCGCTCACCTGGGAGTCCGACCTGGTCGCCCGGACGGTGCAGCCGCGTCCGACCTTCTTCGAACGGGCGGCGGCGGCCGGCGTGGCCGTCAGCTCGGTCGGCCTGGAGCGGTTCCAGGGCAGCGGTCTCACCGAGGCGGCGCTCCGCGGGGCCGAGTTCGTCCCCTTCGCGCACGAGCGGGCCGAGGAGGAGCGGATCGCCCTCGTCGTCCGCGCCGCCGCCCGCGGCGAGCGCAGCCTGGTCTACGCCTACGAGCGCCAGCTCGACCACGTCGGCCACGCCCAGGGCTGCGACTCCGAGGACTGGCTGCGCCAGCTGATCCGGGTGGACGCCTGGTGCGAGCGGCTGCGCGCCGCACTGCCCGCCGACGTCGCGCTGCTCGTCACCGGCGACCACGGGATGGTCGACGTGCCGACCACCAACCACGTGGTCGCCGAGGACGAACCCGAGCTGGTGGCCGGGCTGTCGGCCCTGGCCGGCGAGGGCCGCTTCCGCCAGCTCTACGTCGACCACGACGACCCCTCGGCGGTGGCCGCCCGCTGGGCCGACCGCCTCGGCGACCTGGCCTGGGTCCGCACCCGGGACGAGGCGGTCACGGAGGGCTGGTTCGGTCCGGTCGACGACACCGTCCGGGAGCGCTACGGCCACGTCCTGGTGGCGATGCGGGGACCGTGGGCCGTGATGACCCGGCAGTACCCGCGCGAGCTCAGCCTGGTCGGCATGCACGGCTCGCTGACCGAGGCCGAGATGCTCGTCCCCCTGCTGCGGGGCTGACCTCTCCGTCCCCGCTCAGGCCCGTCCCGCGGCGAGCAAGCACCGGCTCCGCCCTCAGCCCAGCGACGGGGCCGCCCGCCGGGCAGCGCTGCACGGCGCCCGGACGTCCTGCTCCCGCTCCGCGGGCGGCCGGCTCCCCGTCCAGGTCGTCCTCGGGCAGGTCCACAGCCGGAACACACGCCCTGCCGGGCGCGTCCCACCGCCACCGGGCCCGCCGCCGGATGGGTGCCGGCACCGGCCGGGGTGGCAGGATCTCGGCCGTGGCAGCGTTCCTCTACTTCACCGGCCCGATGGACTGCGGGAAGTCGACCCTGGCCCTGCAGTTCGACCACACCCACAGCGCCGGTGGTCGTCGGGGACGGCTGTTCACCTGCCAGGACCGGGCGGGGGAGGCCACGATCTCGTCCCGGCTGGGGCTGACCCGGCCGGCCATCGAGGTCGGTCCCGCCTTCGACTTCTGGGACTACGTGGTCGGGCAGCTCACCGGCGGCCAGCGCGTCGACTACCTCGTCTGCGACGAGACGCAGTTCTACCAGCCCGCCCAGGTCGACCAGCTCGCCCGCGTCGTCGACGAGCTGCAGATCGACGTGCTGGCGGTGGGGATCATGACCGACTTCCAGAGCCGGCTGTTCCCGGGCTCCCAGCGGCTGGTGGAGCTGTGCGACCGGATCGAGCTGCTGCAGGTCCGCTCGCTGTGCTGGTGCGGGGAGCGCGCCACCCACAACGCCCGCACCGTCGACGGCGTCATGGTGGTGGAGGGTGACCAGGTGGTGCTGGGCGACACCGTGCTGGAGGACCGCGCCGGGGGCCAGGGCGACGAGCCGGCCGTGGTCGCCTACGAGGTGCTCTGCCGCCGCCACCACCGCCGCCGGGTGACCCGTGCGGTGGCCCGGGCCACCCTGTCCGACCCGCTGCCCTTCGACCGCGACGACGAGGAGCTGACCTCCCGTGAGCCCTGACCCGACCCCGAGCCCGACCGACGTCCTGGTGGCGGTGGACGCCCTCGCTGCGCGCCTGCGCGGTGGGGACCCGCCCGTCCTGCTCGACGTCCGCTGGAACCTCACCGGCCCGCCCGGACGACCGGAGTACGAGGCCGGCCACCTGCCCGGGGCGCACTGGGTGGACCTGGAGACCGAGCTGTCCGGACCGGCGCGCGGCGCGGGTGGGCGGCACCCGCTGCCCGACCCCGCGGTGCTGACCGCGGCGCTGCAGCGGGTCGGGGTCTCGGCCGGCACCGACGTCGTGGTCTACGACGGCCGCAGCTCTCTGGCCGCCGCCCGGCTGTGGTGGCTGCTGCTGGACGCCGGGCACGACCGCGTCCAGGTGCTCGACGGGGGCTTCGCCGCCTGGCAGGCCGCCGGCCGGCCGGTGGAGACCGGGCCCGACCGGGCCGCGGAGCCCGGCACCTTCGTGGCCCGACCCGGCCACCTGCCCCGGGTGGACGCGGCCGCCATCCTCGCCGGCGGGGGCGGGCTGGAGCTGGTGGACGTCCGGGCCGCGGAGCGCTTCACCGGTGCCGCCGAGCCGGTGGACCCGGTGGCCGGCCACATCCCGGGCGCGGTCAACCGGCCGTCGACCGGCAACCAGGACGAGGACGGCCGGTTCCTGCCCGCCACCCGGATCGCCGAGCGCTTCGCCGACCTACCCGCCCCGGTCCTCTACTGCGGGTCTGGCATCACGGCCGCGCACTCCCTGCTCGCCCTCCGGTCCGCAGGCGTGGCCGGCGGCCGGATCTACCCCGGGTCGTGGAGCGACTGGGTCGCCGACCCCTCCCGTCCGGTGGCCACCGGGCCCCGCTGAGCGGCGCGGCGGCCCCGGCCGGCTCAGCCGCCGCCGGCGTTCGTGCCGCAGCAGGGCGGCCGAGGACGAGGACGTGACGTGCCAGAGCGGAGCGGTGGGGGAGGCGGTCGTCCTCAGCCCTGCGGCTTCGGCCCGCCGAACATGATCTCGTCCCAGCTGGGCACCGAGGCGCGCTTGCGCTTGGCCGGCTTGGCCGGGGCGGGGTCGGACTCGAGCTGGAACTCCTCCGCCTCCTCCGCACGGTCGGCCTCGTCGGTCCGGGCGTACGGCGGCGCGGGCTCGTCGGTCCCCGTCGGCCCCTCGCCCTGGTCGAGGGGAGTGCTCAGCTCGACCGGCGCCTTGTCGTCCATCGGCACCTGGCTGCGGTCGGGGTGCTCGCCCGGCGGCAGCACCGACTCCTCCTCCAGGCTCGGCTCGACCGGGTAGTTCACCACGATGGCGGGTTCCCAGCTGCCGGCGAGGGTGTCCGGGACGGCCGCCGCGTCGCTCAGCCCGGCGTAGATGCGCGGCGAGTCCTCGCTGTACCCCTCCGTGCCCAGCATCGCGTACAGCGCGCCGAGCTCGGACGGGTCTTCGACCCCCGGGGTCCCGCCGGGCTCGTCCGCCTCGGGAGTGCCCTCGGCCTGGCTGGCGCCAGCGTCATCCTGGGGCTCGTCGTCCTGGGGCTCGTCGTCCTGGGGCTCGGAGCCGTGCGGCTCGGAGCTGTGGTGCGCAGGGGCCTGCTGCTCAGGGGCCTGCTGCTGGGGGTTCTGGGGCTCGGGGTCCTGCTCCGTCGTGGACCCGACCACGGACGCGGCGAAGGGCCCCTCGGTGCGGGGCCGCGACTGCGGCTGCGACGCCGCAGGCCCGGCGGGTACCGCGCGCAGGGCCCGCACGACCGTCCGCTCGTGCTCGACCTCGGTCACCAGCACCGTCCCCGGCTGGTCCGGCTGCCCGCCCGGCTGTGGCTGCCCGTCCGGCTGTGGCTGCCCGTCCGGCTGCGGCTCCTGCACGGCGCGGACCAGCGCCAGCTCGTCGCTCAGGTCGACCGTCGGCTCGTCGACCGCCGGGCTGCGCCGGGCCGCGGGCGACCCCGGGGCCTCCTCGCCGATCAGCCAGCGCGCCGGCTCGTCGGCGGCCACCGAGTAGCGGGCCCGCAGGTCGAAGTGGAACGTCGCGCGCTGGCTCTCCTCGCCCACGGTGTAGGCGGCGGTGACCGCCCAGCGCCCGTCCTCGAGGCGGTGGGCGTCCCACGCGACGTCGTCGGCGTCCACGCCCCGCTTGAGCAGCCGCTCGGTCGCGGTGGTGCGCAGCACCCGGTGCCCGGACGTCTCGCCGCGGCGGCGCACCGGCGAGGAGGAGGCCAGCGCGGCCAGGTGCTCGCGCTCGGCCAGCACCGGTGCGGCGAAGCGCTCGACGCGCTCCATCGGCATGCCGGCGGCCTCGGTGACCTCCTCCAACGACGCTCCGGCCCTGATCCGGGCCTGGATGTCGCGAGGGCTGAGCGAGCTGTCCATGGGGGTCTCCCGTCGTCCGTGCCGTGGGCCGAGACCTCGCAGCGCCTCCCGCAGGCGGTCGTCCGCGACCACCGCCAGCTCCTCACCCGTCTCGGTGCTGACGACCAGCGACCTGCCGTCAGGGCTCAGACCGACCACGTGCGCGGTGCGCATCTTCTCGGGTGGCTCCTTGCCGGGCGCAGGTGCGGGGGACGGTCCAGAGCCGTCGGGCGGGTGCTTCTCGGGGGTCAACCTACCGTGCGCGACTCCCGCCGGAGGCAGCGGCAGGAGCGGCCGCTCCGGGGCCGGTCGGCGGTTTCGCCCGCCGTCGTAGTGTGCGGACATGACTGAGTCGCTCCACCCCGACCCGGCGACGCTGGGCCAGCTCCGGGCCACCGGGTACGTCGCCCGCGGGGTCAAGACCGAGCTGCGCGAGAACCTGCTGAGCCGGCTGCGCAGCGGTGAGACCGCCTTCCCCGGCATCGTCGGCTTCGACGACAGCGTGCTGCCCGAGCTCGAGGGCGCCCTGCTGGCCGGGCACGACCTGGTGCTGCTCGGTGAGCGCGGCCAGGGCAAGACCCGGCTGATGCGCACCCTGGTCAGCCTGCTGGACGAGTGGAGCCCGGAGGTGACGGGCTGCGAGATCCACGACGACCCCTACGCCCCGGTGTGCGTCCGCTGCCAGAACCTGCTGGCCGAGCTGGGGGAGGACCTCCCGGTCAGCTGGCGGCACCGCGACGACCGCTACACCGAGAAGCTGGCCACCCCGGACACCTCGGTCGGCGACCTCGTGGGCGACGTCGACCCGGTCAAGGTCGCCCAGGGCCGCACGCTCGGGGACCCCGAGACCGTGCACTACGGGCTGGTGCCGCGGGCCAACCGGGGCGTCTTCGGGCTGAACGAGCTGCCCGACCTCGCCGAGCGGATCCAGGTCGCCCTGTTCAACGTGCTCGAGGAGCGCGACATCCAGGTCCGCGGCTACTCGCTGCGGCTGCCCCTGGACCTGTTCCTGGTGGCCACGGCCAACCCCGAGGACTACACCAACCGCGGCCGGATCATCACCCCGCTCAAGGACCGATTCGGCGCGGAGATCCGCACCCACTACCTCTCCGAGCTGGCTGACGAGGTCGCTCTGCTGCGCCAGGAGGCCGAGCTGGTCGCCGAGGTCGGCGACCCGCTGCTGGAGGTGCTGGCGCGCTTCACCCGCAACCTGCGCGACTCCTCCTCGGTGGACCAGCGCTCGGGTGTCTCGGCCCGGTTCACCATCGCCGCGGCGGAGGCCGTGGCCGCGTCCGCCCTGCGCCGGGCCGCCCGCACCGGCGACGAGGAGGCGGTGGCGCGGATCTGCGACATCCCGGTGGTGCTGCCGACCCTGCTGGGCAAGATCGAGTTCGAGATGGGCGAGGAGGGCCGGGAGCGCGCCGTCCTGGACCACCTGCTGCGGCTCGCCGTGGCCGCGACCTTCCGGGACCGCCTCGGCGGGATCGACCTGGCCGGCTTCACCGGCGTCTTCGCCGAGGGCGCCGTGGTCGAGACCGGCGAGCTGGTGCCGGCGCGCGACCTGCTGTCCCAGCTGGGCAGCGTCTCGGGGCTGTCCAAGGTGCTCGACCGGCTCGGCTACGGCGACGCGGCCAGCCGCGGTCAGGTGGCCGCCGCCGTCGAGTTCGCGCTGGAGGGTCTGCACCTCACCCGCCGGGTCGAGAAGGAGACCGTCGACGGTCGGACGGTCTACGGCGCCGCCTGAGCGCCGGCGGTCCCCATGGTCGCGGCGGGCGCGTCCGGCGTCCTCGCGGGGGTCGTCTGCGCCCGCCGCTGGAGCCGGATCGGGGCGTTGAGCAGGCGCGTAGCGTGAAGGCATGAGCGCTGAGCGGTACGAGAGCCCCGACCCGCACCGCAACGTCCGCTACGGCCCGTGGCGCGGTGGGCCCGACCCGCTCGCGCCCCCGTACGACGTCCGGGCCGCCATCGACCAGATCGGCTCCGACGTGATGTCGGCCGGCAACGTCCGGGACTCGCTGCGCGACCTGATGCGCCGGGGCGTGGATGGACGGGGTGGGTTGGACAAGCTGGCCGACAAGCTGCGGAAGCGGCGGGCGGCCGCGCGGCGCCGCGGTGACCTGGGCGGGACGCTCGACCAGGTCCGGTCCGCGCTCGACCAGGCGCTGGCCGCCGAGCGCGAGGCCCTGGCCGCCACCGAGGGCGACGAGGCCCGGATGGCGGAGATGGAGCTGGACACGCTGCCCGACGACGTGGCCGGCGCGGTGCGGGCGCTGGACCCGTACACCTGGACCTCGCCGGAGGCGAAGGCCACCTACGACGCCATCCAGGAGATGCTGCGCCGCGAGGTGCTGGACGCGCAGTTCGCCGGGATGAAGCAGGCCCTGGAGTCCCCCGACCCGGAGGCGATGGCGCGGGTCAAGGACATGCTCGCCGACCTCAACGCGCTGCTGGCCGCGCACGCCCAGCAGGAGGACACCACCGACCAGTTCGCGGCTTTCATGGAGCAGCACGGGGAGTTCTTCCCCGAGCAGCCCGAGGACGTGGAGGAGCTGATCGACGCGCTGGCCCGCCGGCAGGCCGCCGCGCAGCGGATGATGGCCTCGCTGAGCCCGGAGCAGCGCGAGCAGCTCGGCCAGCTGATGAGCCAGGCCCTCGGCGACGCCGACCTGGCCTCGGAGATGGCCCAGCTCTCGGACAACCTGCGCTCGCTGCGGCCCGGGCTGGACCGCGAGTCCCCGGCCGGGATGAAGCCGGGCGGCCAGTCGCTCGGCTACAGCGAGGCGGTCGAGGCGGTGGCCGAGCTGGCCGACCTGGAGGCGCTGGAGAACCAGCTGTCCCAGGGCTACGCCGGCGCCACCCTGGACGACGTCGACGTGGACACCCTGGAGAAGCGGCTGGGCCACGAGGCCGTCCGCGACTTCCAGGCGCTGCGCGACCTGGAGCGCGAGCTCGAGGCCCAGGGCTTCCTGACCCGGACCGACGACGGGCTCCGGCTGACCCCGCAGGCGGTCCGCCGGCTGGGCCAGACCGCGCTCAAGCGGGTGTTCGCCCAGATCGCCGCGGCCGGTCACGGCGACCACGAGGACCACCGCACGGGCGCCGCCGACGAGCCGACCGGGCTGACCCGGCCCTGGGAGTTCGGCGACGAGCTGCCGCTGGACGCGTCCCGGACGGTGGCCAACGCGCTGCGCCGGGCGGGGCTGCCCGACGGCGGGGTCGCGCTGCAGGTCGAGGACTTCGAGGTGACCGAGACCGAGCGCCGCACCAGCGCCGCCGTCGCGCTCTGCGTGGACCTGTCGTACTCGATGGTCGCTGACGGCCGCTGGGGGCCGATGAAGCAGACGGCCCTCGCGCTCAACCACCTGATCGAGACGCGTTTCCGCCAGGACGCGCTGCAGGTGATCGGCTTCAACCGCCACGCCCGCAAGCTGACGGCGGTCGAGCTGGCCGAGATCGAGCCGACCATGCTGCAGGGCACCAACCTGCAGCACGCCCTGCTGCTGGCCTCCCGCCACCTGCGCCGCCACCCCGATGCCGAGCCGGTGGTGCTGGTGGTCACCGACGGCGAGCCGACCGCCCACCTCCTCGGCGACGGGGACGCCTACTTCCGCTGGCCGACCACCACCGAGACGCTGCGCGCGACCATCGCCCAGGTCGACGAGCTCGGCCGCTACGGCGCCACCCTGAACACCTTCATGCTCGGGGAGGACGAGGGCCTGGCCCGCTTCGTGGACGCCATCGCCCGCCGGGCCGGCGGCCGGGTGTTCACCCCCGACATCGGCCGGCTGGGCGAGTACGTGGTCGCCGACTACCTGAGCGCCCGCCGCGGACGGCGCTGAGCAGCACCTCCGGGGGAGGGCCGGGCGCCGGCGGCTGGTCCGGACGCGGTAGACAGGTGTCGTGGAACATCTGACGATCGCAACCGTGGCCGAGCGCAACCCCGACTTCCGACGCGTCCTGTGGACCGGCGAGCACAGCCAGCTGGTCATCATGACCATCCCGCCGGGCGGGGAGATCGGCGACGAGGTGCACCCCGACAACGACCAGATCCTCACCTTCGTCAGCGGCGTCGGCAAGGCGACCGTGGACGGCGACGAGCAGGAGGTCACCCAGGGCGACCTGGTCTGCGTCCCTGCCGGGGCCCGGCACAACTTCGAGAACACCGGCCCGAACCCGCTCGTCCTCTACACCGTGTACGGCCCGGCCGACCACGCCGACGGGGCGGTGCACCACACCAAGGAGGAGGCCGACGAGGCCGAGGAGTCCGGCCAGGACGAGCCGCCGGCCTGAGCCTCACTCCGCGAGCGTGAGCAGCGCGGAGACCAGCAGGGCGAGGATCACCGTGTTGGACACGAGGGCCAGCAGGGTGTGGGTCGTGACCAGCCGCCGGGCACCGGCGGTGGTCACGTCCAGGTTGGAGCTGGAGGACGTCGAGCTGACCTGCACGGCCAGGTAGACGTAGTCCGACCAGACGGGCTGGTCGCCCCCCGGGAGTCCAGCCCGCCGTGGTCGGCGTCCAGCCGCGGGTGGGCCACGGCGAACGTGCAGACCACCATCGTCCAGCTGGTGATACCACCAGCAGCGAGGTGGCCAGCAGGACGAGGTCGTTCCGCGGGTCGCCGAGGACCAGCACCGCGACGACGGTGCCGAGCGCCAGCAGGGCCGCCGTCACCGCCCAGCTGCGGGTGCCGGCGCCGGTCCAGGCCTGCAGCCGGCGGGCCCGGCGGCTGTGCGGGGTGATGGCCCGGGCGATCTCGGCCAGCCGGTCCGCACCGGTGCGGCCGAACGCCCGCCAGGTCAGCAGCGGGTAGACCACGAAGTAGAGGGCGAAGACCAGCAGGCTGCTGCCCACGAAGTAGCTGGTCCCCCCGACCGGCGCGCCGGTCCGCCGGGACGCGTAGCCGTACCCGAAGCCGACGAGGAACGAGCGGCCAGCAGCAGTACGAGGGCGACGACGGTCCGGTAGGCGTCACCGGCCAGCCGGGGTGCGGGACGTGGCGCGGGCTGCATGGGCCCGATCCTTCTACCGTCCCGGCTCGTGGCGCCCGGTCGGCGGGCCCCCGGTGCACTCCCGCAGGACCGGGCGGGCGGACCTGCCGATCCACCGAGCGCGCAGTCAGATCGGGCGTCGGCGGGCCCGCACGGTCCGCAGCAGGGTCCGGACCAGCAGGCCGCAGACCAGGCCCCAGAAGGCGGCGCCGACGCCGAACAGGCTGAGGCCCGACGCGGTGGCCACCAGGGCGACCACGGCGGCCTCGCGGTCCTCGGGCTCGGCCAGGCAACGCTCGAGGGCCGAGCCGAGTGGTCCCAGCAGGGCCAGCGCCGCCACGGTGATGACCAGCCCGGGCGGGGAGTGGGTCAGCACGAAGGCGGCCGCGGCCGAGAGCAGCCCGAGCACCACGTAGCCGCCGGCGGCCGAGACGGCGGCCACCCAACGTCGGCGCGGGTCCGGGTGGGCCTCGGGCGAGGCGGCCAGCGCGGCCGAGATGGCGGCCAGGTTGACCGCGAACCCGCCCGCCGGTGCGCCGAGCGCCGAGACGCCGGCGGTGACCAGCATGGTCGGGCGCCAGGGCACGGTGTAGCCGTAGGTCTTCATCACCGCGACCCCCGGCGCGTACTGGGAGGCGATGTTGACCAGGAACAGGGGGATGCCGAGCCCGAGCAGCAGCCGGAGGTCGAGGGTGGGGGCCGTCCAGGTCAGCCGGGGCACCAGCGCAGCGGCCGACGGCGTCCCGTCCAGGGTCAGCCCGACCACCACGAGGGCCGCGACCAGGGCCAGCGGGACGGCCCAGCGGCGGGCGAAGGCGTAGCCGAGCAGCCAGGTGAGCAGGATCGGCGCGGCGTAGCGCGGGGTGCGGCCCAGCGTGGTGAACGCGGTGACGCAGATCGGCAGCAGCACCCCGGCCAGCATGGCGTTGGCCACCGACAGCGGGATCGCGCCCAGGGTCCGGGCCAGCCAGGGCCACCAGCCGGTCAGGGCGGTCAGGGCCGCGACCAGCAGGAAGGTGCCGATCGCCGCGGACCACACCGCCCCCGACGCTCCCGCCCCGGCCAGCAGCGCCGCCCCCGGGGTGGACCAGGCCAGGGTGATCGGCATCCGGTGGCGCAGGGCGAGCACGGCGATGCCCAGGGCCATGGCCAGGCAGAGGACCAGCAGCCCGGACGCGGCCTGGCCGGTGGTCGCCCCCTGGGCGGTCAGCCCGGTCAGGACCAGCGCGAACGAGGAGGAGAACCCGACGACCGCGGTGACGACCCCGGCCAGCAGGGCCCCGGCGAGGTGGCCCCGGTCCGAGGTCGAGGAGTCGGGCACCGGACGATCCTAGGGATCCTCGACTCGCTGGGTCGCGGGCACGCGGGCCGGCGGCCGGTCAGGTCGACTGGCGGTGCCGCTGCACCATCTCCAGCAGGTAGGTGCCGTAGCCGGACTTGAGCAGCGCCGACGCGCGCTCCTCCAGCTGGTCGTCGGTGAGGAAGCCCTGCCGCCAGGCGGCCTCCTCGGGGGCGCCGATCTTGAGCCCCTGTCGGGCCTCGATGGTGCGGACGAAGTTGTTGGCGTCGTTCATCGACTCGAAGGTGCCGGTGTCCAGCCAGGCCGTCCCCCGCGGCAGCACACCCACCTGGAGCCGGCCCTGGTCGAGGTAGTGGCGGTTGACGTCGGTGATCTCGTACTCCCCGCGCAGCGACGGCTCGAGGTCGCGGGCGATCGCCACCACGTCGTTGTCGTAGAAGTAGAGGCCCGGCACGGCGAAGTTCGACTTCGGCTGCGCCGGCTTCTCCTCCAGGGAGACCGCACGGCCGTCCCGGTCGAACTCCACCACGCCGTACGCGCTCGGCTCGGCCACCCAGTAGGCGAAGACGGCCCCGCCGTCCACGCGGGCGAAGCGCTGCAGCTGGGTGCCCAGACCCGGGCCGTAGAAGATGTTGTCCCCGAGGACGAGAGCGACGTGGTCGTGTCCGATGAAGTCCGCGCCGATCACGAAGGCCTGGGCCAGCCCGTCGGGGGAGGGCTGCTGGGCGTAGGTGATGCTGATGCCGAACTGCGAGCCATCGCCGAGCAGCCGCTCGAAGCCGGCGGCGTCGTGCGGGGTGGTGATCACCAGCACGTCGCGCACGCCGGCGAAGATCAGCGTGGACAGCGGGTAGTAGATCATCGGCTTGTCGTAGACCGGGACCAGCTGCTTGCTGATGCCCAAGGTCACCGGGTGCAGCCGGGTGCCGGAACCGCCGGCCAGGATGATGCCTCGCATGGCGCACCAGTGTGGCAGCACCGGGGGCGCCGGCCGGCTCGCAGACCAGGCGGGCCGCCCTGATCCGGGTCGAGATCCCTGGCGGGAGTGCGGAGGGCCGGTCCTGTCAGCGCCGCTCCCTAGGATGTCGGCCATGGACCAGCAGCCCGCGACGAGCGACTCCCAGCGGCCCGGGAGAGGTGTGCGGTGACCGCCTACCTGGTGACCGGTGGTGCGGGGTTCATCGGCTCGAACTTTGTCCGCCACGTCCTCGACCACACCGACGCCGACGTCACCGTGCTGGACCTGCTGACCTACGCGGGCAACCGCAGGTCGGTGGAAGGGCTGCCGCCGGAGCGGTTCACCTTCGTGCAGGGCGACATCTGCGACGAGCTGCTGGTCGACCAGCTGGTGGCCAACTCCGACGTGGTCGTGCACTTCGCCGCGGAGTCGCACAACGACAACTCCCTGCTCGACCCCTCGCCCTTCGTCACCACCAACCTGGTCGGCACCTTCACCCTCCTGGAGGCGGTGCGCCGCCTCGGCGTCCGCTACCACCACATCTCCACCGACGAGGTGTATGGAGACCTGGAGCTCGACGACCCGGAGCGGTTCACCGAGGCGACCCCGTACAACCCGTCCAGCCCGTACTCCTCGACCAAGGCCGGCTCGGACCTGCTGGTCCGAGCCTGGGTGCGCTCGTTCGGGGTGCAGGCGACGATCAGCAACTGCTCCAACAACTACGGGCCCTACCAGCACGTGGAGAAGTTCATCCCGCGCCAGGTCACCAACGTCCTCGAGGGCGGCCGGCCCAAGCTCTACGGCGCGGGCACGAACGTGCGCGACTGGATCCACGCCGACGACCACAGCGCTGCGGTGCTGGCGATCATCGAGGCCGGACGCATCGGCGAGACCTACCTGGTGGGCGCCGACGGCGAGCGCAACAACCTCGAGGTCGTGGAGACCATCCTCGAGCTGCTCGGCCAGCCGCGGGACGCCTACGACCACGTCACCGACCGGCCCGGGCACGACCTGCGCTACGCCATCGACTCGACCAAGCTGCGGACCGAGCTGGGCTGGGCCCCGGCCTACCCCGACTTCGAGGCGGGGCTGGCCGCGACGATCGAGTGGTACCGCGCGAACGAGAGCTGGTGGCGACCGCAGAAGGCGGCGACCGAGGCCAAGTACGCCACCCAGGGGCAGTGACGCCGTGGCTCCGCTGAGCGTCACCGCCACGCCGATCGACGGTCTCCTCGTCGTCACCCTCGACGTCCGGGCCGACAACCGCGGCTGGTTCAAGGAGAACTGGCAGCGGGCCAAGATGACCGGGCTGGGGGTGCCCGACTTCGGCCCGGTGCAGAACAACGTCTCGTTCAACACCGCCGCCGGCGCCACCCGGGGCATCCACGCCGAGCCCTGGGACAAGTTCGTCTCGTTGGCCCGCGGGCGCATCTTCGGCGCCTGGGTCGACCTGCGCCCCGGGCCGGGCTTCGGGCGCAGCGTCACCCTGGAGATGGGACCCGAGACCGCCGTCTTCGTCCCCCGCGGGGTGGGCAACGCCTTCCAGACCCTCGAGGACGAGACGGCCTACTCCTACCTGGTCAACGACCACTGGAGCCCGGCGGCCAAGGAGTCCTACACCTTCGTCAACCTGGCCGACGAGACGCTGGCCATCCCCTGGCCGATCCCGCTCGAGCGGGCCGAGCTCTCCGACGCCGACCGGGCCCACCCGCGGCTCGCCGAGGTGGTGCCGATGCGGCCCCCGCGCGCCCTGGTGGTGGGGGCCGGCGGCCAGCTGGGGCGGGCGCTGACCCGGGCCTGGCCCGGGGCGACCGGCGTCACCCGCGCCGAGCTGGACCTGGCCGACCCCGCGTCGGTCGCCGCGTTCGACTTCTCCGGCTACGGCCTGGTGGTCAACGCGGCCGCCCACACCGCCGTGGACGCGGCCGAGACCCCCGAGGGACGCCGGCAGGCCTGGGCGGTGAACGTGGCCGGGGTGGCCGCGCTGGCCCGGGCCGCCCGCGAGCACCGGTTCACGCTGGTGCACATCTCCTCCGACTACGTCTTCGACGGGACGCTCACCGAGCACGACGAGGACGAGCCGTTCTCCCCCCTCGGGGTCTACGGCCAGACCAAGGCGGCCGGTGACGCGGTGGTGGCCACGCTGCCGCAGCACTACCTGCTGCGGACCAGCTGGGTGGTCGGGGACGGGCGCAACTTCGTGACCACCATGGCCTCGCTCGCCGACCGCGGGGTCGCGCCGGGGGTGGTGGACGACCAGTTCGGCCGGCTCACCTTCACCAGCGAGATCGCCCGGGCCGTCGACCACCTGCTCGCCGTCGGCGCCCCGTACGGCATCTACAACCTCACCGGGGACGGTCCGGTGACCAGCTGGGCCGACATCGCGCGGACGGTGTTCGTCGAGCGCGGCCGGTCGGCCTCCGACGTCACCGCGGTCTCCACGGCCGCCTACGGCGAGGGCAAGGTGCTGGCGCCGAGGCCGCAGCACAGCGCCCTGTCCCTGGACAAGATCCGGGCCACCGGCTTCCAGCCGGCCCCGGCCGCGGAGTCGCTGCGCACCTACCTGCGCTCCCTGTCCACCGCCGGCTGAGCCCACCGCCGGCTGAGCCCGCCGCCCGGCCTCCGCCCACCGCCTCCCGGGCAGTCGGCGGGGCCCGGCGGGCAGGGCGGTGGGGCAGGGGAACCGCTGGAGGGGTCGATCCCTCAGCTGCTCAGCCCGGGCTCGGGCCGGACCGCCGCGGGCTCGCGCGGGGCCTGGTCGAGCGGCCGGGCCCGGACCGTCAGGGCGGCCAGGATCAGCAGCACCCCGGCGGCCACCACGCCCCGGAAGCCGAGGGTGGAGCCGCCGCGGTCGACCAGGTGCCCCAGGCCGGCGGCCCCCAGGGCCAGGCCACCGGCCAGCCCGGTCGAGCTCCAGGACAGCGCCTCGGTCAGCCGGCCCTGCGGCACGGCGGCCTGGGTCACCGCGACGGAGGCGATCATGGTCGGCGCGATGGCCATCCCGCCCACCACCAGCAGCGCGGCCATCAGCAGCGGCTCGCGGACGAACGGCATCGGCACGGTGGACACGGCCAGGCAGACGGCGCCCACCCGGAACCGGGCGGCGGGGGAGCGGCGCCAGGTCAGCGTCCCGGCCACCACCCCGGCGCCCAGCGAGCCGAGCGCCCAGGCCATCAAGATGGTGCCCGCCCACGGCAGCACGCCGGTCTCGGTGGCGAAGGCCACGACGACGACCTCCACCCCGCCGAACACCGCACCCAGGGCCACCGACGCGGCCGCGAGCGGCACCAGGACGCGCGGGTCCAGTCGTCCCGTGGTGCTCCCGCTCCGCCGGCCGTCGGTCACCGGGGGCTCGGTGTCGCGCTGCGCGGCGAGCACGAAGGCCCCGGCCAGACCGACGGCGGCGGTGACCCCGAGCCCGAGCGCCGGGTGCACGGCGGTGGCCAGGAACGTGACCAGGACCGGACCGACCACGAAGATGACCTCGTCCCAGACCGCCTCGAGGGCGAAGCCGGTCTGCAGCAGCGGCGACCCCTGCAGCCGGTGGCTCCACCGGGCCCGGACCGCCGAGCCGGCCGAGCTGAACCCTCCGCCCACCAGGGCCGCGGCGGCCATGCTGACCCCGAGCGGCCAGCCGAGCAGCACGCTGACCACCACCAGGGTCTGGCCGGTGACCCAGACCAGCGCCGCCCCGACCAGCACGGGGGCCTGCCCCACCCGGTCGATGGCCCGCCCCCACAGCGGTGCGCAGACCGCGCCGGCGACGGTGATCGAGGCGGCGACCAGACCGGCCCGGCCGAAGGAGCCGGTGGTCAGCGAGACCAGGAGCACGGTGCCGATCCCGGTCATCGAGATGGGCATCCGCGCCAGCAGCCCGGCCAGGGTGAAGGCGCGGGCCCGCGGGTCGGCGAGCACCTGCCGGTAGGCGGCCAGTCCCGCAGCCACTTTGTCTCCTCTGCAAAGATCGAGCGGTGACCCCGACCGCGACGACGCCCCCCGACGTCCGCCCCACCGCCACTCCGGAGGCCGAGCCCGCGGGTGGGACCGGTGCGACGGTACTCGCCCCCTACGACGCCCTCCTGCTCGTCTCCTTCGGCGGCCCCGAGCGCCCGGAGGACGTGGTGCCGTTCCTGGAGAACGTGACCCGTGGGCGCGGCATCCCCCGCGAGCGGCTGGTCGAGGTGGGTCAGCACTACTACCTGTTCGGCGGCCGCAGCCCGATCAACGAGCAGTGCCGGGCCCTGCTGGCCGCGCTGCGGACCGAGCTCGACGGCCGCGGCATCGACACCCCGCTCTACTGGGGCAACCGCAACTGGGACCCCTACCTCGACACCGAGCTGGCCACCATCGCCGCCGACGGGCACCGCCGGGTGCTGGCCGTGCTGACCAGCGCCTACCCCTCCTACAGCTCGTGCCGGCAGTACCGGGAGAACCTCTTCGACGCCGCAGCGGGGACCGGCGTCACCGTGGACAAGATCCGCCACTACTCCGACCACCCCGGCTTCGTCACCGCCTCGGTGGACGCGACGCTGGCCGCGCTGGAGACCCTGGGCGAGCAGGGCGACCCGGCCGAGGGCGAGCCCGCCCGGCTGGTCTTCGTCACCCACTCCATCCCCACCTCGATGGCCCTGAGCTCAGGACCCACCCCCCGCAGCGCCCAGGGTGCCTACGTGGACTGGCACCTCGCCGTCGCCGCCGAGGTGACCCGGCAGGTGAGCGAGCGGCGCGGCCGCGCCTACACCGGCGACCTCGCCTTCTGCTCCCGCTCCGGCCCGCCCAGCCAGCCCTGGGCCGAGCCCGACGTCAACGACCACCTGACCGCCCTGCACGGCGACGCCGTCCCCGGGGCCGTGGTGATCCCGATCGGCTTCATCTCCGACCACATGGAGGTCATCTACGACCTCGACACCGAGGCGGCCGAGACCGCCGAAGGACTCGGCCTGCCCTTCGCCCGCGCCGCCACCGCCGGCACCCACCCGGCCTTCGTCGCCGCGCTGGCCGACCTGCTGCTGGAGCGCGCGGCCGCGACCCGCGGCGAGGAGCCGGCGAAGCCGGTCGTCCCCGGCGGTGCCGTCGGCTGGTACGACTGCCAGCCCGACTGCTGCCTCAACGCCCGGACGCCGGACCGTCCCGCGCTGTGCCAGGTCGACCGGGGCCAGGTCGACCGGGGCCAGGTCGACCGGGGCCAGGTGGACCGGGGCCAGGCGGCACCCACTGCGGAGGCGGGCGCGTGAGCGGGCCGGAGGTCTGGGCCGACCTCGACGCCTACGTCGCACTGCCCCGGCTCACCGGCCTGGTGAGCGGGCCGGACGGCAAGCTGCTCGTCTCGGTGGCCACCCTGGACCGCGAGGCCACCGGGTGGAGCACGGCCTGGTGGAGCGTCGACCCCACCGGGGTCGATCCCGCGCGCGTGCACACCCGCTCGGTCGAGGGCGAGGGTCCCGCCGCCTTCCTGCCGGACGGCCGTCTGCTGTTCACCTCCTCCCGGCAGGTCCCGCAGACCGGCGGGGCCGGCGCGGACGCCGAGGACCAGCGCGCGATCTGGTGCCTGCCCGCCGACGGGGGCGAGGCACACGTCCTGGCCAGCCGGAGCGGTGGCTGGAGCTCGTTGACCACCGCCCGGACGTCCTCCCGGCTGCTCGTCGGAGCGGACCTGATGACGGGTTCCACCACCCTCGCGCAGGACCAGGAGCGCCGGGTCGACCGGCGCAAGCGCAAGATCAGCGCCCTGCTGCACGAGGGCGTGCCCGTGCGGCACTGGGACCACGACCTCGGCCCGGACGAGCCGCGGCTGCTCAGCACCGAGGTGGACGTCGCCCCCGAGGCCGCCCACGACCCGACCATCGGCTCCGACCGGCTCGCCGTGCTGCCCCCGGCGAACGGACGGCACCTCGCCTCGGCGCCGTCGCTGTCCGCGGACGGCCGCCGGGCGGTGGTGACCTGGGAGGTCGCCGGCCCGCGTGGCGTGATCCGCTCCTCGATCGCCCTCTACGAGCTGGACGGGACGCCCGGGGAGGACGAGCCCGCCGGCCCACCCCCGGCCGCCGGACCCGGCCCCCGGTCCGGCAGCACCCCGCTCGACGCCGCGTCCCCGCCGGTGAGGCCGGTCGGGCCGCCGCGGGTGGTCGCCGCCGCCACCGATGAGCACGACTTCCACACCGCTCTGATCACCCCCGACGGCCAGCGCGCCGTCTGCGTCCGCGAGGAGCGGGGCAGCGCCGAGGAGCCCGGCGACCTCCGGCTCTACCTCGTCGACCTGGCCACCGGCGAGGGCACGGTGCTGGCCGCGGAGTGGGACCGCTGGCCGACCCCGGCCGTGTTCTCCGCCGACGGCTCGGTGCTCTACGTGACCGTCGACGAGAACGGGCACGCCCCGGTGTACGCGGTCGAGCTGGCCACCTCGCGCTGGCGACGGCTGACCGACCTGGGCGCGCACACCTCGCTCTGCCTCTCCTGGGACGGCCGCACCCTCTACGCCCTGCGCAGCGACTACACCGACCCCGGCTCGGTGGTGGCCATCGACCCGGCCACCGGCGTCGTCACCGTCCTCCGTCGGCCGGTGTCCTACCCGCCGCTGCCGGGCCGGCTGGAGAACATCGAGGTGCTGGCCTCCGACGGGGCCCGGGTCCGCGGCTACCTGCTCACCCCGACGACGGCGGCGAAGAGCGCGCCCGCGCCGCTGGTGCTCTGGGTGCACGGCGGCCCGCTGGGCTCGTGGAACTCCTGGTCGTGGCGCTGGTGCCCCTGGCTGCTGGTGGCGCAGGGGTACGCCGTCCTGCTGCCCGACCCGGCGCTGTCCACCGGCTACGGCCGGGCGATGGTCGCGCGCGGCTGGACCCACTGGGGTGGTGCCCCGTACACCGACCTGATGACCATCACCGACCTGGTCGAGCAGCGCCCTGACATCGACGCGACCCGCACGGCGGCGATGGGCGGCTCCTTCGGCGGCTACATGGCGAACTGGATCGCCGGCCAGACCGACCGGTTCCGCTGCATCGTCACCCACGCGAGCCTGTGGGACCTGGAGACCTTCCTCCGCACCACCGACGCCCCGTGGGCCTGGACGGTCGAGATGACCCCCGAGATGCGCCACCGCGGCAACCCGGCACGGTTCGCCGACCAGATCCGGACCCCGATGCTGGTGGTGCACGGCGACCGCGACTACCGGGTGCCGATCGGGGAGGGGCTGGGGCTGTGGTGGGACCTGGTCTCGCGCCACGACGGGCCGCCGGAGGAGCTCCCGCACAAGTTCCTGTACTTCCCCGAGGAGAACCACTGGGTGCTCACCCCGCAGCACGCGGTGGTCTGGTACCAGACCGTCCTGGCCTTCCTCACGACCCACCTCGAGGGTGGGAATTTCGAACGTCCCGCTGCGTTGTAGGGGGCGCCAGCGCCTGAGCAGGCGCTGACCTCGGTTCGTGTGATAGGCATGCGCACGCGATCGAGCACGCAAGCTGGGCATGACGCCCTGGAGGGATGAGATGGCGACCGACTACGACGCCCCACGCAAGACCGAAGAAGAGCTGAACGAAGACAGCATCGAGGAGCTCAAGACACGCCGGAACGACAAGAACTCGGGCAAGGTCGACGAGGACGAGGCCGAGGCCGCCGAGGCCTTCGAGCTCCCCGGCGCCGACCTGTCGCACGAGGAGCTCACCGTCCGGGTGCTGCCGCGGCAGTCCGACGAGTTCACCTGCGCCGGCTGCTTCCTGGTCCGGCACCGCAGCCAGATCGCCGAGGAGCGCAGCAACGGCGACGAGTTCTGCTTCGACTGCGCGGGCTGACCCGCAGCTGCCACCCGTCGCGGCCCCGGGCTCAGCCGCGGGCCCGCACGGGGGCGGCACCCCTCACCTCCGCGGGAGCACCGAGCATCCCGCGACACGCACGACGACACGGCCTGCACGTCCGGTCCACCGACCGGGGTGCAGGCCGTCGCCGTGCCGGGCCCGAGCTCGCTGGGCCCTAGATCTTCAGCTTCAGCTTCCCGCCGGGCGGGACGTGCTGGCCGACCGCGTCGGACCAGCGCTTGGCGGCCAGCCGCTTGACCAGCAGCTGGCTGACCCCGACCCCGAGACCGCTGGCCAGCGCCCAGCTGACGGCCTGGCCGGTCGGCGTAGCCAGGTCGGTCGGCTTCGGCGGCTTGCCGCCCATCACGACCTTCCAGCTGGCGGTCACCACCTGCTTGGCGACCACCGTGGTGACGGCGCCGATGACCCCGACGTAGAGCTTCCAGAGCAGCTTCTCCGATGCACCCATGTGCAACCTCCTCGTGACCGTCCTCCGGCGACCCGTCCTCTGGTCGCGCCCGCGGACCGGTGGCCCGCGGAGGCGGCGTCCCCGCCGCCCGCGGCCATGCTAGTCAGGACGCTCGCCGGGGTGCTCGCCGCGTAGGTTGACGCCATGCTGTTCCGCGAACGACTCACGGTGCCGGTGGCCTGGTGGGTGCTGGCCGCGCTGTTCGCCCTCTCCCTGCTGCTGGCCTCCGGCTTCTACCTCGGCCCGGTCTGGGGGATCGGCTCGGCGCTGGTGACCATGGCGGTCGCGGCGGCGGTCTTCACCTCGCTGTCGACGGTGGTCACCGTGGACGCCGACGAGCTCCGGGTGGGGCGGGCGGTCATCGAGCGCCCCTACATCGGCGCCTGCTCGGCCCTGGACGCCGAGGCGGCCGAGCGCCGCGGCGGCGTGGGCGCCGACGCCCGCGCGCACCTGGTGCTGCGCCCCTACATCCGCACCGCGGTGGAGATCGTGCTGGCGGACCCGGATGACCCGGTGCCCTACTGGCTGGTGTCGAGCCGGCGTCCCGCCCGGCTGGCCGCGGCGCTCAGCCCGGCCCCCTCGGCGGGGCCGGTCAGGTGACCGAGCCCGCCGAGCGCCCGGAGCCGGGGCCGGCGCAGGAGGCGGGTCCGGAGCAGGGGCTCGCCGTCCCCTGCCGGCTGCTGCACCCCGGGGCCCGGCCGCCGACCTACGCGCACCCGGGCGACGCGGGGGCGGACCTGCGCTGCCTGGCGGGGTTCACCCTGGCCCCGGGGGAGCGCCGGCTGGTCGGCACCGGGCTGGCGCTGGCCCTGCCGCCGGGGTACGCCGGGTTCGTCCACCCCCGCTCCGGGCTCGCTGCCCGGCACGGCGTCACCGTGGTCAACAGCCCCGGCACCGTGGACGCCGGCTACCGCGGTGAGATCGCGGTCTGCCTGCTCAACACCGACCGCGAGCACGCGGTCAGCTTCGCGGCCGGCGACCGGATCGCCCAGCTCGTCGTCCAGCGGGTCGCCCGGGCCGCCTTCGCGGTCGTCGAGGAGCTGTCGGACACCCCCCGAGGATTTGGTGGTCACGGGTCGACCGGGGAATGCTGAGCGGGTGATCTTCCGCCGAGGCAAGAAGCAGGTCGAGGACGTCGGGCCCGAGCAGGCCGCCGACGCCGACCTCGACGTCGACGGCGAGGTGGTCGCGGCCGGGGTCGACGAGGCCGAGGTCGACCAGGCCGGGTCCGGCGAGAACGGCGCCGAGGAGGACGCCTCGGCCGAGGTCGAGCTGGACGTCGCGGCGCTGGACGCACTGGACTGGCGCGACCAGGGCCCCTACGACATCACCGAGGTCGACGACGTCGAGGGCACCCCCGAGGCCCCCCGGATCGACCTCGGCAGCATGGTCCTGGCCGGGTTCCCCGGGGCCGAGCTGCGGCTGCAGATGTCGGAGGAGACCCAGCAGATCGTCTCGGCGATGCTGATCCACGAGAACTCCGCCCTCGAGGTCGGCGCCTACGCCGCGCCGCGCAGCGGGGGTCTGTGGGCCGAGCTCCGCGAGGAGATCATGGCCAGCGCCGCCGAGGCGGGTGGCTCCGGTGGGCTGGCCGAGGGGCCGTTCGGTGTCGAGCTGCGACGCCTGGTGCCGGTGACCACGCCGGAGGGCGAGGAGGGCTACCAGCCGTCCCGCATGTGGGTGGCCGAGGGTCCCCGCTGGCTGCTGCGGGGCATCGTGTACGGCCAGGCCGCCCTCGAGGAGGGCGTCGAGTCGCCGGTGGCGGAGCTGCTGGCCGCGTTCCGGGCGATCGTCGTGCGGCGCGGGGACGAGGCGATGGCCCCGGGAGACCTGCTGCCGCTGACCATGCCCGCGGGCCTGGTCGCCGAGGACCAGGACGACGACGAGCAGCTCGACTGAGCCCACCAGCCGGAGCGTGGGCGGTCTGACAGCCGTTGCCCGCGGTGAGATGCTGGGAGCAAGGGAACATCCCGTTCCGCCGACCACGACCGAGGAAGTCACCGTGCGCACCCACGCCCGTCCAGCCAAGGAGAGCAGGTTCTCCCGAGCCCTGCGCCGGCTGGCGTCGTCCAACGCCGAGCTCGAGTCCGAGGAGCTGCAGCAGCAGGTCCGCGAGGCTGGGGCCGTGCCCATCCAGACGTGCGAGGACCGCCAGCAGGTGGCCCTCACCGGCACGATGGCCACCGTCACCCTGACCCCGCGCTGCGGCCATCCGGCTCTGGAGGTCACGCTGCGTGACGGCTCCGGCGCGGTGACCGTCGTCTGGCTGGGTCGCCGCCAGATCCAGGGCATCGAGGCGGGCCGCGCGATCAAGGTCTGGGGCCGGATCAGCTGCCACGAGAACCGCCGGGTGATGTACAACCCGCGCTACGAGCTGCTCGACGTCACCACCGGCTGACCGTCCGCGCCGGACGTCGTCCGGCCCAGCCGGCGAGCCGGCCGCGCCGTCACCGCCGGAGCCCCGCCACCGCGGGCCCGGCGGCCCGGACGTCAGATCGTCTGCACCCGCGGGGTCGGCATGGTGGCGACCGCGATCCCGCCGGCCCGCGGGGAGAGCATGTTGGCCAGCTGCTCCTCGAAGTCCTGTGCGGTCACGAACAGCAGCTCGTCGCCACCCTCCAGCGAGCCGTCGACGTCGGGGGCCTGGGCGTGCCCGTCGCGGATGATCGCCACCAGCACGACGTCACCCGGCCAGGTCAGGTCGCCGATGCGCTGGCCGACGGTCGGGCTGTCCGCGGGCAGGGTCATCTCGACCAGGTTGGCGGCGCCCTCGTGGAAGGTGAGCAGCCGCACCAGGTCACCGACCGTCACCGCCTCCTCGACCAGGGCCGACATCAGCCGGGGGGTGGAGACGGCCACGTCGACCCCCCACACCTCGTTGAACAGCCACTCGTTCTTGGGGTGGTTCACCCGGCCGACGGTCCGCGGCACGCCGAACTCGGTCTTGCAGAGCAGCGACATCACCAGGTTGGCCTTGTCGTCACCGGTCGCGGCGATGGCCACGTCGCAGGTGTCGATGCCCGCCTCCTCCAGGGAGGAGAGCTCACAGGCGTCGGCCAGCAGCCACTCGGCCTCGGGCAGGGTGTCGGACTTGATCGCCCGCGGGTTCTTGTCGATCAGCAGCACCTCGTGCCCGTTCTCGACGAGCTCCGCGGCGATGGACCGTCCGACGTTGCCGGCACCGGCGATGGCCACCCGCATGGTGGGTCTCCTCAGGGTTGATCAGCTGGTCGGACGGTCGGGACGAGGCGGGCCGGGAGGGGTTCGGGCGGCGGTCCGTCAGTCAGGCCGGCGCGGGGGCGCGGCCAGCACGGCCTCGACGTCGGCCAGCCGCTCGTCGGCCACCGCGGCGTAGGCGAGGTCGCCGTCCTGGAACACCGTCTTGGCCTTGGGGACCATGCCGCTGCCCAGCCGGAACAGGAAGGCGATCCGGGCGTCGGTCGCCTCCTCCAGCTGCGCCACCGTGCGACCGACCCAGGACCGGTCGACGTGCACCTCCATCAGCCGCACCGAGCCCGACGGGTCGCGCCAGTGCGGCTCGGAGCCGGCCGGTAGCAGGCGACGGAGCACCTGGTCGGCGGTCCAGCGGACGGTGGCCACGGTGGGGATGCCCAGCCGCTCGTACACCTCGGCGCGGCCCGGGTCGTAGATCCGCGCGACCACGTTGCTGACGTCGAAGTTCTCGCGCACCACCCGTGCGGACAAGATGTTGGAGTTGTCGCCGCTGGACACCGCGGCGAAGCCGTCGGCCCCCTGGATCCCGGCGTCGACCAGCACCTCGCGGTCGAAGCCGACCCCCTTCACCGTCCGGCCCGCGAAGTCGGGGCCGAGCCGGCGGAACGCGTCCGGGTCGATGTCCACGACCGCGACGCTGTGCCCCCGGCGCTCCAGGCTCCGGGCCAGGCTGGAGCCGACGCGACCGCAGCCCATGATGACGATGTGCACCCTCGGGAGTGTAGTGACCGGGGACCTCCACCGGTGACGGGCGCAGGCCGCCCTGGCCCCGCTCCGGGCGTCCGGGAGGGTTCGGGTGACTGTGAGAGTCTGGGGCGTGGCCGCGCTCTCCGACATCAGCAAGCGGCTGCTGATCGGACCGAAGCTCCGCAGCAGCCAGATGGGCGAGACGCTGCTGCCGAAGCGCATCGCGCTCCCGGTGTTCGCCTCCGACGCGCTCTCCTCGGTCGCCTACGCGCCCGACGAGATCCTGCTGACCCTGTCGCTGGCCGGGCTGGCCGCGTACGCCTTCTCCTGGAAGATCGCCATCGCGGTGGCCGTGGTGATGCTGGTGGTGGTGGCGTCCTACCGGCAGAACGTGCACGCCTACCCCTCCGGCGGCGGCGACTACGAGGTGGCCACCACCAACCTCGGCCCCAACGCCGGGCTCACCGTGGGCAGCGCGCTGCTGGTCGACTACGTGCTCACCGTGGCGGTGTCGATCTCCTCCGGCGTGCAGAACGCGAAGTCGGTGCCGGTGCTGCACTTCCTGGACGGCCACGAGGCCTTCGCCGCCTCGGTCGCGGTGGTGGTGCTGATGGCGCTGAACCTGCGCGGGGTGCGCGAGTCGGGCGGGCTGTTCGCCGTCCCCACCTACTGCTTCATGTTCGGCGTGCTGGCCATGGTCGCCTACGGGCTGTTCCGGATCCTGGTGCTCGGCGAGCCGCTGCGGGCCGAGAGCGCCCAGTACGGGATCGAGCCCGACCCGCGGTACGCGGCCTTCGGCGGCTTCGCCATGGTGGCCCTGCTGGCCCGCACCTTCTCCTCCGGCTGCGCGGCGCTGACCGGCGTCGAGGCGATCTCCAACGGGGTGCCGGCCTTCCGGCACCCCAAGAGCAAGAACGCCGCGACCACGCTGCTGCTGCTCGGCACCGTGGCCATCACCATGGTGATCGGCGTGGTCGTGCTGGCCCGGCTGACCCAGGTGCGGCTGGTGGACGCCGGCCGCTCCTCCTACACGCTGAACGGCCAGCGGGTCGACGTGATCGAGAAGACCGGCATCGCCCAGCTCGCCGACGTGGTGTTCTCCGGCTTCCGGCCCGGCTTCTACTTCGTCATCGCCTCGACGTTCATCATCTTGTTCCTGGCCGCGAACACCGCCTTCAACGGCTTCCCCGTCCTCGGCTCGATCCTGGCCCGTGACGGCTACCTGCCCCGCCAGCTGCACACCCGCGGCGACCGGCTCGCCTACAGCAACGGCATCGTGGTGCTGGCCGTGATGGCCATCGTGCTGATCGTGGCCTTCGACGCCGACGTCACCTCGCTGATCCAGCTGTACGTGGTCGGGGTGTTCGTCTCGTTCACGGTCAGCCAGCTCGGCATGCTGCGGCACTGGACGCGGCTGCTGCGCACCGAGACCCACCCGGCCGAGCGTCGTCGGATGCGGCGCTCGCGGGTGATCAACGCGGTCGGGCTGACCATGACGGGCACCGTGCTGGTCATCGTGCTGCTCTCCAAGTTCACCCAGGGCGCCTACATCGCGATCATCGCCATGGCGGTGATCTTCGTGCTGATGAAGGCGATCCGCCGCCACTACGCCCGGGTCGCCGACGAGACGGCGCTGGTCGAGGGCGAGGACCGGATCCTGCCCAGCCGCGTCCGGGCGGTGGTGCTGGTGTCGAAGCTGCACAAGCCGACGCTGCGGGCGCTCGCCTTCGCCAAGGCGGCCCGGCCGAGCACCCTCGAGGCGCTGACCGTCGACGTGGACGCCGAGGAGACCGCCCGGCTGGTCGAGGCCTGGGACGCCGCCGGCCTGGCGACCCCGCTGACCGTGGTGGCCTCGCCCTACCGCGAGGTGACCAACCCGATCCTGGAGTACGTCCGCACCATCCGCAGCGAGAGCCCGCGGGACGTGGTCACGGTCTACATCCCCGAGTACGTGGTCGGGCACTGGTGGGAGCAGATCCTGCACAACCAGAGCGCGCTGCGCCTCAAGGGCCGGTTGCTGTTCACCCCGGGGGTGATGGTGACCTCGGTCCCGTTCCTGCTGCAGTCCTCGGGCAAGGCCAAGGAGCGGCTGGAGCGGGAGACCCTGGCCGACAACGCACGCCGCTCCCTCCGCGGGTGAGCGTGCCCGCCCCCGACCGCTCAGGTCTGCTCGGTCCCGTCGAGGTGGGACCGGTGGCGCACGGCGGCCACTGCGTCGCCCGGCTGGACCCCGAGCCCGGCCAGGAGCGCGGCCGCGTGCTGTTCGTCCGGCACACCCTGCCCGGTGAGCGGGTGCTGGTGCGGGTCACCGACGACAGCCACGACCGCTTCTGGCGGGCGGACGCGGTGGAGGTGCTCACCGCCAGCCCGGACCGGGTGCCCGTCCGCTGCCCGGTGGCCGGTCCGGGGCTCTGCGGCGGCTGCGACTTCCAGCACGTCGACCTCGACGCGCAGCGCCGGCTGAAGACCGCGGTCGTCGCCGAGCAGCTGCAGCGACTGGCCGGCCTGGAGTGGGACGGCGAGGTGGTCGGTGTGGGCAGCCACGAGACCGCCGACGGCCTGCACTGGCGGACGCGGATGCGCTACCACGCCGACGACGAGGGCCGGGCCGCCCTGCGTGCCCACCGCTCGCACGAGCTCGTGGTGCTGCCGGAGCAGGGCTGCCCGATCGCCCACCGCCGCACCCCGGCCGTGGTCGGGGAGCGGTGGCCGGCCGGCAGCGAGCTGGTCGCCGCGGCCTCCGCCGACGGCGAGGCTCTGCTGCTCGACGGCATCCTGCAGCGCGGCGAGGCCGAGCTGGGCGAGCGGGCCGCCGGCCGGGAGTGGCGGGTGGGGGCTGACGGCTTCTGGCAGGTGCACCCGGACGCGGCCGAGACCCTGGTGCGGGCGGTGCTGGACGGGCTGCGGCCGCGGTCCGGCGAGCAGGCGTTCGACCTCTACTGCGGGGTCGGCCTGTTCGCCGGCGCCCTCGCTGACGCCGGCTGCCGGGTCTGGGGCCTGGAGGCCGGGCACCGCGCGATCCTCACCGCCCGGCAGAACCTGCAGGACGTGGCCGACCGGGTCACGCTGCGGGCCGACCGGGTGGAGCGTGGGCTGGGCCGGCTGCCGGCGCGCGCCGACCTGGTGGTGCTGGACCCGCCCCGCAGCGGTGCCGGCAAGCAGGTGATGACGGCGCTGCTGAGCCGCCGGCCGCGCGCGGTGGCCTACGTGGCCTGCGACCCGGCCGCCCTGGCCCGCGATCTCGGCACCGCGCAGCGGCTGGGCTACGCCCCGGTGAGCATCCGCGGCTTCGATCTGTTCCCGATGACCCAGCACGTGGAGTGCGTCGCCATCCTCGAGCCCGTGGCTGACTGACCTCGCTCCGCCCAGTTGTCAGAACGGGGTTGACCCAGGGGTCACCTGAGTTCTGACAACTCGGCGGATGCCGCGTAGGGGCGGATGCCGCGTGAGAGCGGGGAAGGGCCGGGGCAGCGGGGGAGGGCCTCAGCCGGCGGTCGGCAGGTAGCGCCGCCACCAGTCGATGATCGCCTCGAAGCGCTGGAGGCGGTGCCGGGGTCGGCCGGAACGGCTCAGCTCGTGGTCCTCACCGGGGAAGACCAGCAGCTCGGTCTCGACGCCGGCCTCGACGAGACCGAGGTGGTAGCGCTGGGCCTGGGACAGCGGGCAGCGGAGGTCGTCCTCGGAGTGCACGACCAGGGTCGGGGTGCGCACCTGGTCGACCACGGCCTGCGGGCTCTGCCGCCGGCGCTGCTCGGGGTCGGCGCCGGTGTACTGCTGCGCGAAGTAGGTGCCGATGTCGGAGGTGCCGATGAACAGCTCCGGGTCCAGGAAGCCGCGCTCGACGATCGCGCCGGCGAACCGGTGCTCGTGGGCGATGGTCCATGCGGTCAGGTAGCCGCCGTACGAGCCGCCCAGCATGCCGACGCGACGGGCGTCCAGCGTCGGGTGCTCGGCCAGCGCCCCGTCCAGCAGGTCCAGCACGTCGGTCATGTCCACGGTGCCCATCCGGCCGGCGATGCTGCGGCCGAACGCCTGGCCGTAGCCGGCCGCCCCGCGCGGGTTCCCCATCACCACGCCGTAGCCGGCGGCGACGTACACCTGGGCCTCGTCGAACAGGGAGCCCGTGTACTGGGCGTAGGGGCCGCCGTGGACCAGCAGCAGGGTGGGGTGCGGTCCCCGCCCGGACGGCACGAGGACCCAGCCGTGCACGGTCTGCCCGTCGCGGGTCGGTGCGACCAGCTCCGCCGGGGTGACCACGCCCGCCGCCCGCAGCGGTGCCGAGAGGTCGGTGAGCCGGCGCAGCCCGCCGTCCTCGAGCACGGCGACGTCCCCGGCCGAACCCGGGTCGGCCAGCGCGACCGCGACCACCCCGCCGGCCGCGGCCACCCCGGTCACCTCGACGGGACCCCCGGTCAGCCGCTCGACCGGCCCGGACAGGTCCACCCGCAGCAGCTGGACGGTGCCGCGGGTGGTGTCGGTGACCAGCACGCCGCTGCCGTCCAGCACCAGGGGCGACCCGGTGAGGTCGACGGTCTCCGGGTCGGTCAGCCGCCGCAGCGCACCGCCCGCGGTCCCGCCGGCGGGCAGCACGTGCAGCGCGGTGTTGGTGCCCACGAAGCCGACCTCGTCGGGACCGAGCTCCTGGGCCAGCACGACGACGTCCCCGTCCGGGGTCTCCCGTCCGTCGTGGACGTCCAGGCCCTGGGCGTGGCCGGCCAGGGTGACCTGCTCCAGCACCGCGCCGCCGGAGTCCAGGGTCCAGCGGCGCAGGGCCGAGCGCAGCGCAGGGCTGCGGCCGTCGTGCTCAGCGACCACGGCAGTCACCGTGGCGGCGTCCCGGCCGAAGCGGGGGTGGTCGTGGTCGGCGTCCTCGGTGCTCACCCGGACGGCGACCGGCACGCCCGGCTCCTGCTCCGGCTCCGGGTCGGCCGCCGACGGGGCGACGGGCACGGCCGGTGCCGCGCCCACGTCGGGCACCTCGACGACGAAGACGTGCGCCGGCCGGTCGGTGATCACCCCGACCCCGTTGGCCAGGTAGCGCGTGGTGGTGATCCGTCGGGCCGGCTCGGCCGCCGGCGAGATGCCGGCCACCGTGCCGTAGCGGCCCTGCTCGGGCACCCGGCTGAGGAACACCAGGCGTCGCCCGTCGGGGGACCAGTCGTAGGCCGT
>Ga0210040_10001447_pt1 | contig 35805 bp, 16 predicted proteins | sample CryGeyCG12114_NA_FD_185462 | JGI IMG/M metagenome (GOLD analysis project Ga0210040, IMG submission 185462) | Groundwater microbial communities from aquifer - Crystal Geyser CG19_WC_8/21/14_NA (SPAdes) (version 2) | ecosystem: Environmental > Aquatic > Deep subsurface > Groundwater | place: USA...
ATTAAGTATAGGTCTACTAATAGATGCCTATCAATATTCACTGACTTTCCAATAAATTGTTTGAATTGAGATTCAATTTTGAGATTTCCTTATGGGAATTAACATGAGAAAAATTTCAATTCTAAGGATCACTGTAAATATTTTTCATTTTTGAGAGACATGGTTGTTTATGTTTGCATGGCGACCGAAAATGCCAAAACGACCAACTTAATTGCCAATTATCTCGTTAACTAAGCGTTTTACGGCTTAGGACCCAAAAGCAAGGGCACTCCGCAAGCACATAAGGATCAGTTTAAGCCTATTTCGAAGCAAATCGGTTCAGTACTTTTTGCGGAATTTGAGAATAACATGGTTTTTTGATCTCTTCATTATATAAGTAGATTGGAGTTGGCTTGAAAACCTCTCCGACTGTGAGAGTTGGAGTATCCTCTTGGAGCATATACAAAAGACGGTTCGGTTCACAGAAATGCTTCCAATCAAGTTGACTTATCCTTTCATTAAATATTGCTACCTCATACTGAAATAGTAAGTTACTTAGCTTGCAAGCACTCAAAACAACTTTAAGCACTGTTATTTACATAAGACCGGGGTTGATCTTGATATGAAATCCATTCCCTGAATGAGTAGTGATTCTAACCAAAGTCAATCTGCCAGTTCCCATCAGGGATTCCACAAATCGTATCGGCATCATCATCTTATGGCAAGTTATTCTAAATTTAATCATGTTGTCATCAGATGAAATCCTTGTGGAAACCTTGTCATCAGCAGTAACAGTCTACGATGTGGCGAAAATCTTACACATGTGGAATGTGAATTGTGCCCAAGAAGGAATATCAATGAACAACAAGCAGCTAATAGTAATATCAATTTTTTTGAAAGTTAGTTTGTTCTTTTGATACAACTTTCATATACGGAGTAACGGACAGTAGAACAGCATTGGTGAAGACTGACGCTGCATTTTTCTGTTGTTTGATGACATGAAGCTCATAGACAAACAATCTATCCAAAATTTCAAGAAATCTATTTATATTGGAAAGTCCTTGACATATTATTAAAACTTATAGAAAATGAAACTCGAATCAATGCAATTTGATTGTGAGCAGGCTAAAATTTTTCAAGTCCCCCTAGCTGCCTGAAAATTTGGATGAACCTACAAGAATAAGTACTTGCATGTAATTCTTCATCTTCACAAAATATTAGATTTTAACAATACTGAATTTTTTTAAAAGTAGGATCCTTTTGTTCCTAGGGTGCGACATATCTCTTCTCTCTTTGTCTGTTTGTGAAATGTCTCTTTTTGAAGCTGGGTGAACGCGAGGATTAGTTCTCGAAGGACCCTACAAGGCCTTGTTGGCTGTTCCACCGACCAGTGTGGAATCAGAAAGAGCTTTTTCTGCGGCTGGATATTTATGCAGTAAAATACATTCCAGAATGGCAGACAAAACCCTTGATACTTTATGTTTCTTGCGCTGATATTTTCAAAATCATGCTTGAATGAAATTCTAAGAGAATGAAATGATTAAAAACACTTTTTTGTGTAGAGGCATCTTTTATATTTAATTTTAAGGTAATTTTAACGTCAGTCCCGAAAGCCCGAGCTAAGCCCGGGCTTGGAAATTTTCCAGTCCCGGAAGCCCGGGCTTGACAAAATGGTCCGGGCTTATCATCCCTAGCTATGATTGACAGTTTCTCCATTTTGTTGTCGTACTGTGCAACGTCAATAAATTACTGTTGCATTTCCTTTGTCCGCTTTCACTACCATGATACCTTTTCTGTTTTTGATTTCCCGTGTTAATTTTTCAATGCCTTCAAATTTTTGGTTTTTTTTATTCAGTATTGTTTCTTTCTGAATTAGCCTATTAATATCCTAATTTAGTGTTCTGAGTTCTAGTGACACTTCATAATGCTTCGAAAAAATTCAACTTATATGATGTTGAAAGATTAATTCTAAAACTGTGTATTTTTGTTTACTGAAAGCTGAAAAAAATAGTTTGTTGACGCATCCATAATCCCGGGTTGGGCTCAGCCAAGTTGCTCAGGAATTTTTTCAAATGCAACCGGCTGGGTAAAGTTTCGAAAACTTGTTTAAACAATCCACAAGGATATAGTTTACTTATTTTAACCGCCTGTGCGAAGAACGGGCTTCTTGGCTGGAAACACTACACTACAGTAAAAAAATCTTATTACATATGAAATGACTCGCCTCTCGCCTGTTATGGGATACTAATATTATTGATGTAATGCTGCTCATGAATTCCATGGATAGTCAATATTTTACATGCACAATTTTAGTCCAAAATATCATCCTTCCGTATAGTTTTGATGGGTGGAATTCATATTGGTAATATCCACTGAATACAAATATGATACGAAGAAAGTTAGCAAACCACAAAATGATGGGAAGAAGTCGGGACCAGATGAAGTTAGTACATTTTTCAACTTTCGTTCACTGGGTCCTATTGAATACATGCAATGATGTAGTTGAGCTGTGCTCACACTTCTTATTTATTGCAGATGGAAGCCCATTGAGACAGAGATGAGCATTTGAAAATGAGCTTGGGTCTATGTGTATGCGACGGTACATCGTATAAATATTTAAACAACTTTCGTAAATGATAGTCCCAACGTGTACATCTTAATACATAAATAAATGACGTGATGTGTGTACTTACTGGATGGAGAAGGTCAAGAAATGGTTTCGTACTCCACATGTGAATAACAATTTAATTTTTTATTGCATTTTGGTTAGCTAAAATCCCAAGAACAATAATTTTGTTCATGATTATATAATAATTTGTGAGGATTTCTCGATTGATTATTGTATGTTTGTAGCCAATGTAGCGTAAGAATAATGATCTGAAAGGAATAGCAAATCGTCAGTAGAGAAGTGGTTAAAGGCTCATGGAGACACACTGGCTGTAGTAATATTATATCACTGGTATACAAAAAAGTGAAAGTATGTATTTGTTTGTGTGAACGTGTAAAGTGAGAAGGAAGTATCCGTCCGCGTATGTATCTGATTTTTTAAAAGACTTGAATCCTGTGATTTTCTCGATCACAAACAACGATGTTCCCATTAGAAGTGACGGCCAGAGCCTCAATTCCTTTGAATTCCCCTTCACCACTTCCCCAACTTCCAAAGCTGTGTATCCATTTACCCTCTGAAAATAATCATAATTTGAGTAATCATTTCAATAAGTAACTGACACGCAGACGCACGCAAAAATCCTAACAGTCTTGCGATTGCTTATCGACTAAAGAGTTGAAAAAGATTGAAAGGGTAGTAGAATTAACTACTAACTACTGTATGTTTAAAATTAAAATGGAAAAATTTCAGCCCAAAGTTATTTGGCTTTGGTTTTTTTTTCTAATAACCTTGCAAGCCAAATTCATCACATGAACATGTAACTAAAATAGCAAACTCACTATTTAGAAAAGTTCATTTTAATTTCGGACATACAGTAACTGCAAATGAAAGAAACTATGAATTCTACTTACCCGGAGAAAATATTTGGATTCTATTGTTTCCGGAATCGCCTACGAAAATATAGCCTTGCTCATCTACTGCCACGCCCCTGGAAAGTGAAAAAGGCAAGGGTAATGTACATTTGATGATGATGAGAAAAGAATTCCATCTCGTACAAATACATTGAATACAGATAATGGAGGCACATTACGAGAACTGTAATTTAAACAGCATAGAAACAAATGTAACAATACAAGAACAGGTTATATAGGGAAGATTTTTGGGCAAACATGCTGGGGAAGACAACACACGTGATCAGGATTGTGAAATGACTAGAGATTTTGATGACAAATGTGCCAGCTCTTCTATTCCCTACAAAGTTTGAAACGATTAGAAACAAGTTAGAAAAGTTGGGAACGGAAGGAAAGAGGAAGCTTGAAAGGGCGACTAATTAATTACATGAGACACGGGCACCTTGTGAAGAAAAAGTAGAATATATCTTGGCCAATACAGTAGTATATAGAAATGCATGCTTTTCTGGAGCACTAGTACACATTTGTCATTATTATAATGGTACAGAGGAGAACAGAGCGACAGTCATAAATTATACAGTAGTCATAATAAAATGAGCATGGAAAAGAACGTTTGGCAGTTTTCTTCGGTTTAGCAATGAATGTAAGAATTCGCACATTTAATTGGGGGTTGTGTACTAAAATAGAATGATAAAGGAACTGAGCTCTTTTTGAGCATTTAATGAAAATGTGCAGGTGACACAAATCCTAACAATCCTCCGCACATGGCTTGATATTTGATAGAAGCAAAATTATTTTTCATTCCCAAGCGGCAAATATTTAATTTGCTTTATCTTTGTACGACAATTTGTATGTTTGTCCACTTACTTACTTTCAATACTTTTTCAAGAGCACAAGACAAACACGTATAAAAAACAAAACACTACAGCAAGAACAAATTTACTGAAAAAATTGTATAAACAAGACAGAAAGAAAAGTTGACAAACGCTCTCTTCACTCATTCCTCCCAATTTCTACTCCATCATATACGAATTCTATAGATTCTTTGGAAAACTTCAGAAAACTACCTTGGTAGCTTAAAAGATCCATTTTCAGTTCCTTCAGATCCAAAGGAGGACAACAGCTTGCCATTTACATCAAAAATTCGTATCTTGTTATTATTGGTGTCTGACACAATCACCCTATTTGTCGTCGTAGCTGCTATATAATGGGGACAGGTGAGTTCACCTCGTGCACCCATAGTGCCCACATAGGACCCATCACTCTGAAACACGGCTACACGGTGATTCTCCTTGAGGTGACCATAGTCAAAAACTCACATTAAAAAATAGGATTCACCAACTATGCACACAAAAATATGGGTCTTTCCCCCCCGGCCATAACCACTCACACAAGCAATTCATTTACTAAACTGGCTACATTTTACATTTTATGGGCGCACCAATCATACACAATTTACTCAAGTCATGTCTACACATTATTAATAAGGCCTCCATACATGGACTGAGACAATGTCTCCACATAGTAATAAAAGCCACATGAAAGGAAAAAACGAATGAGTGAATCCTTTTAATGTACTCCAGTGATGACTAAATTTCCAGGTTTTCAACATTCACTAGCTCCCCACAAAAGAATGTATTCTAGCCATAGGAGGATACAGTCAAGTTAGTGTGCACCTTTTACTCCTTTATTTGGGGAAGGAAATCCTAGTCCTAACAATGAGTGTATTTACATTCATGTGCGTGAAAATGTGGATATTGGATCGAATAACGTAATGTATGCTATGAAAGAGACATCCATCCAATACGTCTAGAAAATCAAATTTCCGCCTCACACTCACTCACTACACGCCATTATTCACCATCATATAATTTGCATCCAGGGAAAAAAGGAATATCTGTGTTTTTCCTGCCGCACCTACATGTATTTGAGAAGTCACTACTTGTGATTTTTTTCTTATTTCACAGGAATAATAATTAAAAGTGCACATTTTCTTTTCGTTATCACATCGCACCGAATTTCAATAAATGGATCTGATTCGGGGATTATTTTTCACACTTCTGCAGTTTGACTTCAAAAATACTATGTGTGTGTGTGTGTGTGTGCCCACTCATGAGTTAATTTCCTATCTACGATGTTACATTTTGAAAAGTTAGCCATGATGAAAGGGTTTACTCTGGTTGAACTAACTTGGTTTTTAAAATAACGAGAAAGAACAAAGGGAAACTTCAATTTCACTCTCTTTCACTACTACATATTGAGCAAGCACGGCACTGTATAATTACTTTTCCTTCCAGGCTGGAACCTATTAATGCTAGCTGTGTTCTCCTCTCGACCTATTTGTACCGTTTTACTGTGCTGACTTTTATTCCTCGAAAAAATATCAACGCGTTCTCTAGGAATCCCAAGAACAACAAAAGACATTCGGAAGGAACCACTCATTAGTTATTTCCTTGCTGACTGACTGACTTGGATGAAAAATGATCCACATACACTCACAATTGAATCTAGAGTTCTAGAGTAACCAGTCCAGTCAGTCCAGTGAGCCCAACCACTGAACTACTGCCATACATACAGCTAAAGCCCATATTGATAATAATATTCCATATATGTTTGTGCATTTGTATGAACCTTATCGCAAACATAAATGAATCCCAGAGCATCAGTGGTAACTCCCCACGGGTAGTTGAACTTAGAATCTCCGACACTTCCTTGAGAGCCAAAAGATCTCAGCCAACGTCCACTGGGATCAAATACTTGAATCCTATGATTGTATCGATCCGAGATAATAAACTGTCCAATTCGATTAACTGCAACGCCGGCCAAACAATCGAATTCCCCAGGTTCTGTGCCATACTGCCCAAATTCTTTGATAAATACTCCTTTGCTGTCAAAAACTTGAACTCGGTGGTTGCTAGAGTCGGCTACAACAATGGAATTATCGGGTCCAATGGCTACACCGCGAGGCCAAGTGAAGAAGCCAGCTTCTGAACCTCGACTTCCAAAAACTAGGATTGGTCTTTTTTTCACCAAATATTGATGGGAGGAGGAGGCGAAGTTAAATCTTGGCAATTCCTCCACCGGGGATCTTTGAGTCGGAGGGGAAGATTGTTGCCGATCTTTCCCATATTTGTTCTTCAAATAGCGAGCCCAAGAACTTAGATTCGTGGTCCCATCCTCATTGCTATTGCCTTGAGCGGCACTACCATCCACCGTCGATTTGCGTCTTTGGTACAACCCATGAGGAGATCTAGGAGTTTCGTTCAGTTCATCGTCATCATCATCTTTATAACAATCGATGACGCCGCCAAGTAATACATCATGAGAAGATTTACTTCGTGCTATTTTCGCCCTTCTGTCACGCAGAGATGCCAGTCGGCTTGATTTACTACTAGTGCTACTACCGGCAGTACCGGCAACATCTTTTTCAACAACTGGTGAGGATCCCCTAGATTTATCTAAAGGGTGAAAGGAGAAAAACATGGTCCCACATCAATTAAACTACTCGCACTCAAATCACTTACGTTTACTTAGGTAGCTTCGACGTGTTAAAGGCCCCGATGAAGGGGTACTACTGCTTGGAGTGCTAGACGAACCGTATCGACTGGACGAGCTGGATGGGGTCGTGTAGTCATCGTAGTCAAAATTGTGTCTCGATCGGTTCAAGTATTTGCTCGTCAGTCCACTGGAGTACCTGGAGGACGTGTCATCCCCTGGAGGTGAGTACAAAGAACTGCCTGTCCGGCTACGGGTCAATCCTGAAGAACCACTAGTTGTCCCACCGCCACTTGTATAGTCTTGACTAGGTGATGTGTAAGTGCTTGGATATCTGAGAATATGTTAATGATTTTGTAAACAATTACTCATTACATACCTCTTAGTTTACACGGAAATCTACAAGTTCGTTGTGAAAAAATTAGAATGGCGTCGAACTTTTTGTTTGAATTAAAGGAAATAGTCAGTAAGTAAGTAAGTACAGTACTACATGGATTATATTGTTATCCATTTCGTAATCTCTTCTAGTTGAGATTTTTAAGTCACAGTGTTGTGATCTTGTAAGTAATGTAATGCGGAAATATTTGTTTTATTTGAAAGGTACGTAAAAAACCTACTAAATAATAGTTTGTTTATGCTGCCCGGCTAAAAATAAAATCATGGGGGCGTTCCGAGAGCTGCTGGTTCAATTCGCTCGTATGCAGAAAAGTTCTGCAGCATCTACAGCAAGGGCTGCTGGTTGAATGAATGGGAAATGAAAGCGGATTTGAGTCCTCTGCCAAAAATTATTTCTCAGTCAGTGCGACGGTAAAGTCTACGCAAGCAAAATTTAGGTATAGTGAACGGGAATTTTGCATTCGTAGAAAAAATTACGTGGGAACTCATTATTTATAGACATTCGTTGAGTGTATTTAAGAATGGAATGCTTTTACAAGCAGAATACTTAATACCACAAAAGTTTTCTGGGGATAGATATAGTATAAATTATTGCCAAAAGTGTGCTTTGTGATGATATTAATAAGAAAAGGTGGGTTGGGTTTATCAAATGCGTTTCTCAAGATTGACAGCTGTTGATTTCTAAAAACGCTCACACGACTTAATGCCTAAGAAAGGCTCAAATCTTCATTCTCAATGAGCTTTTCAATAAGCTTGTATCATTAGCTTGACAAATTCATTTTTAGTCCCAAGTTAATTCATTAAAGCTACAGAAGTGAATTTTCCGTGTACGTTAATACTGCGCTTAAGCTTCTTTGACTGAAGTCATAATAAATAATGCGAATGAAGCAAAACATTTGAATTGGTACAAATAGGCATGAAAATTGTTATTTGATTCTTTTTTGATAATACACGAGGAGTGCAGTACAACTTTTCAAGCTTATGCAGTAATAGAACCATCCAAGAAAAAAATATGAAACAAAATAATCACCATGATAAACTTGTACAAAATCCTTGTTCTTTTTCTTATAACTGATAGTTTCTATTACACTCCTTTTGTATTGAAATCATAAAAAGGAGTTACATGAGTAATGAATTGCTTAGTTGGATGTTGGTAAGCATTCCTCCTATAATGAGACTCCATTTTTATTCCGAAAGGAAAAAATCTTGATTGGTAGACTCTAGAAGAGCTGGATCCCTGTTGTGCTTTTTTAACAGAAGAATAAATACATTATAAATAACGACTTCGTTATTTTCGTATAAGAAACTCAACTTGCTTAAAGAGCAATACCAATAATGGACAGACCATAAGAACCAAATGCAAAGTGAACGTCTTTTTCATTAATCTTCTCAACCTTTATAACTACAAATTAATTTTATTGTCTGTATTTATACATGATTGATTTGCTTTCTTTTCAAAGACGCTACTATATAAATAGTATCTTATACGATCGAAGATCGAATAGCATTTGTGATTCGCAGGAATCAGAGAGAGAGTTATTTTTTTGTACTTGTACACGCCATGAGACATTAGCAATGCAATAAGGATTGCACAATTAGTTAATTTTTTCGATTGATGCGTGAAAAAATCTCAGTTCTCCGAATGATTTTTCTTGTACTAGATACGAATATTATGCGATGATACGACAAAGATGCTTTGCTACAACATTAGTTTGAATTTCAAAAGCTTTCTTATGTGGCTATTGTCTGTTTTAAATTGATAAGACCTCTCCAATAGTGAGTTTGGTATTTTGGCTAAATGGTCATTTGTTGAATTTATGGGAGAAAAGTGGAATCGTTATTATTGCAATAAGTTCAAAGGAATTTAAAAGAGAGAAATAAATTGCGTGATTTTGAACGCAATTTTCTGAAAAAAAAACTTTTTTCATCACCAGCTTCTTTAGGGTCATTGAGTTTAGGATTTTTGAAAAATTTAACGAATTGCTCAAAAACCCAGCAAAAATTCACTGTTACATAATTAAATGATTCAAATAAAAATTCAAATTGTTTATGCATATAAATTTTATAAAGTTATGAGATTCTTATTGTAGTTACACGTTTTCATTAAATTCCATGTTTAAGCCTGATGTTATGCAACCAAATGCAAACCCTACAAAGTTGGCATTTAAAACCAACTCCGTGCTGCAAATATTTCAGTATCGTTTTCATGAAAACTCATTACAAATTCATAACAAACTCTTGAGGATAGACTTGCCTTTTCCTTTCGTGTTTGTACAAACTTTCGTGGAAAACATTTACATGACTTAAAGAAGCTTTTGTTACATCTTCGTTCAAGCAATTACTCTCTTTTTTCAGTTCCAGTTGAGCAACAAAAAGGAGCCATTAATGGCATGTACGTAACTTAATTTGACTTGACAAACTGGGAAACTCTATTCAAGACTCATTCAAGACTGAAATATATTAACTGAAAGTTCTCAATTTGAACTTGCCTCTAGTATTCACTCACCGAATAGTAGAATGTAGAAATGATTGAGACACTACCAAATCAACAACGGCATTTTTATTGTTGACTGACATTGCTCCCGCGAACCAAAATAATATTTTTACCCTCTATATCTCTAAACACTGTCATAAATCCAATCTAGTGAATCTAAAGGTCTATGATATGTACCTAAGAAGCACACTAAACTTAACCCCCTTTCGATTTCGAGCCCATTGTATACCAATCCTATTTTCCCAAGTAGAACATCTATCATCTGAGTAGGTAATTAGTCTTGCTCGTAACTTTCTAAAATTCTAAATAAGAATAGACCCTTGAAACTTTCTCACGCTTTAGTAATTCTTCAATATCTTATGAAACAAACTAAAATCCATCTGGCCTACAAAACTCTAGTCTTAATAAGCCAATTGTTTGTGTGAGCGACAAAAACTTTCCTCTTAATACCAATTAAACGTGCGTCACAGCAGAGTGAGTTCCACTGTTTCTTCATGTCCTAAAACTTTCAACTAACGTACAACCAACTAACTAACTAACTACAGGAATAAAAAATCCTCTACTCTTGTATGTCTCCATGTTTGTATTTTACGTACCTGCTACTACTACTACTTGTCCCATATTCCCTAGAAGGTGGAGACGTGGCTCGATTTCGTCTGTATGAGGACACACTGGTAGGTGCAGGAGGTTCTTCAGCAGCCGGTGTTTTCCTTCTGTAGGCAGAGGAAGTTCCTCCACTTGTATTTCCTGTAGATCCAGTATAACTTTCCCGTTCCCTTGCAATGGAGCTGCGAGCCAGTGTGGGAGCGACCTCTGGTTTGCTCCCGTGATTTCGTACATCCGTCCCACTCTTAATGGTAGTTGTCCTCTCTTGTTCTGAAGAGTCACTTTCCTCTTCACTTTCACTCTCTGTGGTTTCACTTGAAGACGTTGTCTCCTCCTCATCATCTTCCTCTTCCTCTTGTTTTTTGGTGGCCACAGGCTCCACTGTCTTTTCGGCTGGCTTGGCGGGCAAAAATCGGCTCTGGAACCTCGAGTTTGTGGCTCCGGCAGGAGTTGTTGTGGCATTTGAATTAACACTGTCCTTTCTTGTTCGGCTATTGGCTTCAGTAGCTTTGTTCAGGTAGCGAGCTTTGACCTCGTCTGCTGAAAACACAGCCCCTGCAAATTTATATGCATTTACATGGACCATGTACGGTCCAAAAAACTCCATGCAAAGGGGTACCTAAGTTGTAATGAATAGAATAAAATTAGTTTGGTTTGTGTACCTACATGTACGTAGCAAGTTAGTTTGCTAGCCTCGGGAGTTGAGTCGAAGCATTGTAGGAATGAGAAGCAACGAATGAGTTATGGCTGCAAGAACAATCATTAATGATTAATCAGATGGTTGCTATTATATACTGGAAGGAAAGCTTTTAAAAGTATAATTGCAACTCGAGAATCGGTAGAGTACTCATGTTTCTTTGAGCAGAATCCATGAGAATTAATTCTGCTGGCAAGATTGTGTATACGCAAATTGTGGTAATGTATAGAATGCAATAAGTTGATTCAGAGATTACGGTATTACACTACCATCATGCACGGTAATAGTGTAGTGGTTTGGAGCGAATCTCAGATAACGAAAAGATTGCGTTCTTACTACATTAGTTGTGTACATCTTTAGTGTTGTTTGCAAGCATTGTTCTACATACTTATCCACGATTCCGAATCCGAAAATCTTGTTTTTTTACAAGTTTTAGGCATCTTGTATAAGAAACAGTCTTCGTATACAACCCTATTATTTAAGATGACGGAGATAGTTTCGAGTTTCCAGCAAAGGCATTTCATCTAAGCGCTATGGTTTGTTGTGCTCTCTAATTTCCTTGAAAAATAATATCATGTCTCAACTTCCCTTCTTCATTTTAATGCCGGAAAAAATAATGCCAAAATGCGAATTATAACGCTGTTCAAGATAGTGAAAACAGCATAAAGGATAGGTGAAGCACGCAATAATTACGTAGAGCTAACGATTATTTCAACGTGGTTTTGTTTTTCTGGACCCTAAAGAATCCTTTCGGTGTAATCACACTCTTGCTCACAATAGTTCACGGGGAATCTTAAACGACAGATCCATTAATTTCTCTGGAAATACTCACTACTGTAAATTTATTGTGACTTTAAAGGGTAGCAAAGGATTTCGGAGGAATCCGGCTACTAGAAATTATATTTTGGGCATTGTGGTTGGAAAGTTTTGTAGCAAATTATAAGCTTTGAAATAAAAGAAAGCAATGACAGAGTGCCTGTTCGGTGGAAAAACAAATTCATTTGAATCTTTATGCGTGTTCTTTTACACCGTATTCATGTAAGTGTAAAATTACATCGTATTTAGTAATATCTACTTTTATTATTGTGAGTTAAAATAAAAGCATGGAAAAGTGATCAGTGTACGTGGATGGGACGCCAATAGTGGCCCTATAGTCCATAGTCCAAATTTTAATCTCTGGGTATTATATTTTGCGCTTTTTAAATAGGAAAATTCCCTATTCGTTTTCGCATTGTGCGATATTCGGCGTTTTCATCTTTCGACATTATTTTTTTCGGTCAAGTGATACGCTACGCTCTATAATTTCCCACTAAAGAAAGTCTAAAAATGTCCGCTAGCCTTTAGATTGCAACAACGGAATTCTAAAATCCTACATTCTGAATTGATTGCACCAAATTGCAGTAACAATAAATTGGTTTATCTAATGCACCTTTTCAAAAAATACATTCAGAAAATTAACGGTAATAGTTGTCAGTAGCTCGTAATGATGGCAAGATTGTAAAGCAATGGTATGTATTAAAGAGAATTAGAGCTCATAAAATTGGTGAAATAAAGCTTGTACGGCTGATTGGGTAGCAATAACGTATATATTTATTTTACTGCACTTGTTAAGAAAACTTCCACTTTCCATGCCTCTAAAGGACAATATAGTGGAATGTCGTGGGCAGTAGGGAAATAAATGATATTACTCCAGACCAAAGAAAGATATCATTTATGTATGGCAAATCTCATGATTCTTTTATCTCACTAAAAAAAATGTTACGCTTTTTCCCTTTCCGGGTCCGCCTTTTTCTCCCTTACTTTCTATTATTAGTTAGTTAGCAATGCCCATGCACGAACAGATCATAAATACCGTGGTGCCACTATCAACGATACGACAGCAATCTTAGCTACAAACTGAAACCAATGGGCAAGCATTGCTCCGTATCATGACGTTAACGAGAATATCATCAAACTTTTAGCACATTAAAAGAGCAAGAGAAAAAAATAATATTTATAGCCCTACTGTGTGCTGTGAACTCAACAAGCTCTGTGTAAAGATAACAATGTTGAACATCCTGAGATACGACAAAATGCTTTTATTTTGTCACCAAATATTTTTCTTTTAATGTACTACAAAATAGTGGAAGCAAACTAAACAAAAAGTACTGTTTGCCTTTTCCAGACAGAATGCATTTTAATAATTCAATTTCGTATTTGTACTGTATAACTTGTATCTAAATTCACATGGGAAATGAAATTTACTAAAAAAAATTTCATTCAAGATTGAGAAAAATGAATTTTTTTCTTTCATATGTCTTGCTAGTGCAGTAGAGCAAATACATCAGGTTGAGTACACTTGATTGCTTTCTAGTGTTTTTTCTTTGACATTTCACTTCAGCGTGTGGTAGCAACAAAAGTATTTTTTTGTTTCTAGGTTAAAACGTCATGTATCACAACTATTCTGACTGACCTATTGGAGTCGAGGTCTAAACGCAACTTTTATGACAGATTGCACCACAATACATGTGCATACAACTTTTGGACAAGACATAGTGTTTCGGACTGCGAGATAAAACTAGTTTAGCAAATAGCTGTGTATCCTGTCAGTGTATAAGCATGTACTACTACCATCACTTGAGTCAATCATTGCTTTCACCTTTCACTTCATGCACAAACACAAAAGTCAAGAGAGGTTTTGTTTAGTAAAGGTGGGACTAACTTTTATCCACTTGTGTGTATACGATAATAATGTATAAGTATCACAGCTATAACTCAAAAACAAAACAACGTAGAACAACAACAAATATGTCAAATTGTAGCTAAAACTCGACACAATATTTTTATCCTCTCAAGGATCCTCTAACCACTGGCAGGCCCTCAAATTTGTTATACTACTAGAAATAGACATCCACTGCCATGGTGTCTACAGTTACAATGCTGCGATAGCTAGAACAGATTCATGAGAGAATTACTGTACTCGCTCACGGGTGGGTGTAGAATGGATTTGATCTCCATAAAACCTTTGAATTTATTAAACAGCATTAATAATCGGGATTGGAAAAATCTAAAGATAAAAAAAATTCTAAAAATTCTGGCAACAGTAGTCACTTTTTTGCCACCTGAGAACTCTTTCATTTGGAATAAATAATGTGTTTTAGAAAACCCTATTATACGAAAGCTATTCAACGTAGAGTAACAAACAAATGAGCGAGCGATTTTGTCAATTGTTTTCACTTCACTGATAATTTTTAATTTGGGCTCCGTTTGTTAGTTTATAAACTATGTCGTAATCAAAACATTATTTGTATCGTATACACACCACACAGAAGATAAAAAAGTTGGATTTCGATTTACTGCTTTGTGTTTGACAAACCAAAACTGCGCGTAATTAATCATTAAGCATTTTATCAACTCGATTTAGTGCTGTAAAAAGAGAAGAAAATTTACTTCCCAGGAGTTTTAAAGGAATAAAGTCAAAGTTCCCAAATGTTGCAAAATTATATTGTACAGTAACCGCTACCCTTAAATATGATATTTATGCATAGCGAGGTAACTGAAACCGGTACGTTTACTAAACAAAACGAAATCCTTGCCAACTGAAGCTAGACAGGACAAAAACACATGCTGGATGACAGGCAAATAAAATATTTCGTTATTTTGGCTCATCCATCCATCTAAAGGTGGAACAAACTAGTCTTGGGTTGAAATCCCAAAACTAATCTTTACCAGAATACCTCTCTCTCGGTCATGATCTTACATGACAGTTAAAATGAGCATGTTTTTAAGCCGCATGCTATTTGCATTGGGAACCGGTCCGCATATTGTACTAGTGGATGAGCAAACAACATTGTGTCTTCACCAATAGTTCACATTCATAGATTCCATATTCACTAATGCACATGATAGATTATAGGGATTCGAGGACGTCCAGGCTACACATTACAGTACATACAATTGGGTCTCGTAGCATAATAACATTGCACAGAATAGAAAAGTAGGCTATAAAACTCTCGGTATCCAAATAGGTAACTAACTAACTAACAGACGAGGAAAACACAAGGCTACACATATATCCGTAATGTACATGCATACATTCAAAAGGAAGGACTAACGTGACAGAAGAAAGCTATAAATACAATCGGCCGGATTTTGCAACGTAAGTAATCTCACAAGCCAACTCATACACATGCTTGCGTCCATAGATACTAACTACTGCAAATAGTATGGGGGCGACCTAAAATTTCTTTTACTGGTAGACACATTGAGTGCACACTAACCTGTACCAACTGAAGCAGAACCGGAACTAGTTGCTGACTCACTACTTCCACTGTCTTCAGACTCGGATCTTTTCTTTGGATACCTTTCTGGAGCCAATTTGGTAACACCACGATGTCCAGTGGTGCTCTCATTACCATTATTATTGGTGGATGCAGGAGTCTCATGATCCTGCTCACCCCTTTTTGGAACACTAGGAGCAACCACAGGACTCTTAGTCTCTTGCTCTGCCAACTTGGACTGTTTTTTCTGCTTGGCTATTTCATCATCTTCACTCAACTGTCTTCTCCATGGCGCTGGAGGGACCACGGCGGGTGTACCAGCGCCTGTTTTCGGCTGCTGCATAATTTGCACCACAGGAGGTTGTTGAGAAGCCAATATTTTTGGTCCTCGTTCCATCTCTGCCAGTCTTTGTATGACTCGAGGACTGTCAAAAAGTCGAGTGATTCCACTAATTGGCCCTTTGGTTACATCCTCTGTGTCTAGAACGCGCTCTCTATCTTTGGGAGGTCCTTCAAATCTCACTCTATTCCCAGTAGGCATATCCGGCTCCTCAAATGAGCTGTCTAGATGTCTTGTAAACCGGGAACGAAATCGAGATTTTCTTTCCCCAGGTCCTGAACTCTCATCATCTCCATACGCTCTGCGATTTCTTGTCCCCGAACTCCATTCATCCTCATCAGGAGCTCCCCGATACTGCGTTGTCAGTCTATGATCCGATTTTGATCTCATGAGAGCGGAGCCCGCATTTGGACTCAATGTGTTGCCTCCGTTATTTGAGTTTCCAAATCCGCTGGAATTCAAAGGTGGGCCACCAGTCCCTAGTGGGGATGAGTTGAGCATAGTCGCTTGAGAGGATGGTAGATGCAATTCCCCCAAATTGGCTAGAGTGAGCACCAATGAGTTTGGGTCTGGGGACATGTTGAACCGTATGCGACGATTGATATCACCTGGCTCGTACTCAAAATTTCGGATGAACTCCATAGTTTTTATGAAAATCTCTTTCGTGTCCATGAGCTCGTTGTCTTGCCAAGTTATAGATGGATTTTTTTCACTCATGATGTACTTGTCAACTAGCTCAGAATTTGATTGGATATTTGCCACTTCCATCTCCATATTGGTTCGGAATGTGCTCAGCTGCTTGAGCTCATTCTCAAGGTAGCGTTCTACCTCCTGCTTCAGGTACTCGGTTCGATCTTTCAGAGATTTGGACAGCCGTCTGCATGAAATACAGCAAATGGTTGTTATGTCTAGATGGTAATGTTGTTATTAGATGTACATTAGAGTATATATCATACATAATACTGATGTGTTCTCAAGAAAAGTGTTTGGAACTAACTGGAAATTAGGACAAGGTTATTTTTCTGTGCTGCAATAGGTTACAGCTTATGGAAAATGAAGTGTAAGTGAAAAAAAGCTACAAACTATACTAATGTGATTTCCATGATGAGCGTCATTGTATGCATTATGTACATTGAGTCTTGGAAGACGAAGGTAACTGCTGCTACTCTAGTTTGAAATTGATGGGACAGTTTAAATTTGCATGCATGGATAATGTATGCAATTTTGTTATCATTAAAAAAGGCTCACATGTGCGCAGTGTCTGTATGTGTATCTACTTGGATTGAACCTGTTCTGTAGTATCCAATATCAAATCAAGTTAAGTGCTCTTGATGTGAAATATTTAGCATAGAAATTCGGAGAATATAAGCGACAAGGCATAATGCTCTGCTATGCATGCGTCTGACAAGTGAAAATTAATTTACTGCCAGCATAGATGCAATAATAGAGTTTCATGTACACATCACGGGCGTTTCATCATTTATGAAATTAGGAAGTCGGCCCGAGTAAACTCTTTGGCTCCTCGTATAAAGCAGGAGATTGCAATAAGTTTTATATGTAGTTTATGAGGCACACAGAGATAAAAGATTTTTTCACCATAATATTTACGACATAATGTATGTTTCATAAGATAGTTAATAAGGAATTGAATTGCCATTTTTACGTTGGGTGTGGATCACCGAAAAAGCTGGGAAGACAATAAAGTTTTATGCTAAAGAGCTATTTATGTCGAGGTTTCAATTTAAGTGACAATGGCAGGTATTTTTTATGGATATTAGGGTTTATTGTGGTGCGACTCAACTACTGGAAGAATAAAAAAATTATTATATGGGGAAGAAAAGTTATCGTCAGATTTGGTGAAAACATTTGTACGTGGTACTATGTAGTTGTTTGTGTTCAACTATGAGTATGTTTTGGGCAGTAAAAAGTCTACAGAGTAGATGAAAAATGTTTTAGCACAGGCACTATAATTGCTGCCTTTTTCTAGTTCAACCTAATTAAAACTCAAGTTTTCAATTTGCTCAATTATAACGTTCTACTTGTATAGAGTTTTAACATGCATGTGTTGTGATGTGAAGTGGACCGAATGTTATGAAAGCCTTCATTGGAATAATATTTTACGTATGCATGAAACTTTTATCCTACATTTCATCTCATGACGAGGTAGTTTGCTTCTGAAAAGTCATGAGACTGGAGTAACCCTCAAAGTTAAAAAAAAGTTTAGCTCAAGTAGATGTCACAAACACAAATATTTGTTTTTCCCCAAAAGTTAACTCGGTTCTGGTTCTGGTCAAATTTCTCGCTATTCTAACTATTAAATTCTGCTCCATTATTTGGGAACCAACTGTAAACTTGCTAATAACGTCGCAATTACTAGAAAATATGGCTCCATGACAAATGCGTGCATCGATTTCCTAAATTTTCGTGAAACAAACTAGTTTCCTATCATTAAACAACCATAAAATACTGGTTCACCAATCATTAAAACTATGCTTATCTCAACCAAGCAGCAAATGCCTAAATACAAGCACCAATTATTTTTACAGCCAACTAATGTCTAAGCATACATCCCGGCTTTCAGATATGCTCCAATGCTCTTATGTACATTTTACTTAGATACCGAATTTGCAAGCTAATCCTTTTCTTATGCATATTTTTTTACGATTTTCATCTGAAGATATAGACTTCCGTTCTAACTATTTATATACTTGAAAACTTTATAAAAATAAACTCTTTTTTTTGGGACTTCTACTGGTTTCATTAACTCACTAACTACCAACCTAAAAGTATTCACTGAAGCAAAAGATGCACAGATAGACTAAAAAAGGGAAGCTTAATAAATGCGGAACTCATGGGAAATTGGGAAAACAATCTACGGAGCCAGATGAAAAGGAGCTTAGTATTCTGTACCTGTATAGATCATCAATTTCTTCAATCACACCCACACTATTGGTTTGTAAATGCATGACATTTTTCTCGACCGAGGAGATGGCATCTTCAAGGCGATGAAACATGCGCTTCACTTGATTACTTACACGAGAGATCTCCCGTTTGAGCACATCCATATGAGCATCTTTACAATCAGTACATATCTTTTTCTCGCAGTGAGCACAAAGGTTGCAGTAGGCCTTCTCACTGCAAACTTGGCATCGTTCCATCACTTGATTTGACAATGGGTCGGGCAATTCCCCTGTCAAGTCGATATGGAGTTCGAGAAACCTCTGTAATGTAACATTCGTAGGAAATGCCTGAACTCCTTGGTATGGAATCCGATGCTCAGCCCGACACTCAGGGCATTTAACCTGAAATGAGAGTGAATGAATTAAGTGGGTGCAATTGGCAGGGGCATTTGCACAACTATCAGTCTAATTGTAACGAGCTAATCTAATTGCATGACAACAAAGTGATGGCTCATGTGTCGTGTTGTGCAATTATTGTTCTTATTACTTTTCATAATAATATAGTGTTAGTTTTGCTAAAGCGTTCCTGTCGTTTACATTCAATTATATTTCCCATGTAACTCTATACATTTTAGTTCACATTTTACGGACAATTGTAGCATGTAACGAAAATATTTTTGGCACTGGAAATAGTCAGTTGAACGTTTTCCCTCGTGATCAAGGTATGCAAACAAGGAAGGAACATAAGTTTGAATAAAGCGCCCATGAATAGTAAATCAGACAGGAAGGAGACGCACTTGAGCCAAAGTAACGAGAGTGAATAAAAAGGAGAGTCCACGTAAATAAGAATAAGAGGGACAAACCTGACGTCGCACGTAGTCCACCAGTCCCTCCATACATGGTTCGCAACAAAATGAATGCTGACATGGGAGCAATTTTGGGTTCCTGTAACGGTCCAGGCAAATTGCACAGGTGAGCAGTTGGTCAAACTGCTCCATGTTTGTTCCTTTTTTTAGTGATCCTTTCGGAATCCCTCTGGCAAACTCAGTCCGTGCTCCAAATTCTTTTTGACAACTTCTCTTATGTATAGTACATGTATCAAGGATCCTTGTCCGGTGTTCACAATACCACTTTTTTGTGCAACAAACTAACTAACTAACTGAATGAATATGATAGTGGAAGCCCTATGGGGCAATAACAGTGTGCCACATTTTTTTTACATCCACTAGTTATTTTTTTCGTTTCGTCAAGTTTTTTAAACTTGTTTATTCGCTCTCGTATTTTCCAACAATGTGTTTAGATATGAATGCTACAGTACAGATTATGCAGTTTACACACACAATAGAAGGAGAGCACCGAATTCAACAATTCAATTATAGGACGAAAAAATCAATCGCACATCCGGTAATATGAATCACAACAGTTTCTTGCATGTTTTAAAGGAAACATGTCTATACGTTCTAACTGACTCACAAGGAATGAAAATGTAACTGAATCTTCTTTTTTAGTTCCCAATAGAATCTTGGCACGAGACCTTCTGCCAGCTAAATATGGATCAGGGGGAACTATTTTTGGACTATGACGGCCATGTCTATTGGCTATGCTACTGTTTGTGCAATGCACAGTCAGTCAGTGTGCTCTGCTGGTAAAAATTTACATGCATGTAATCTTTGCAGTTTCTTAGTTTATTAACTGCGATTTACAATGAGAGATAGTTTGGTGCCCACCCCCGTGGATAGCTACTTGCGTTTACAAGGTTCATGAGCTCTTGGTTTTTTTGCTGATTCAAAATGAGAGTTTTTTAGTTACTCACAAGTCCAAGTGTGTATTCAGTATCACTAATTTTTTCTGGATTCAAGTTGCATTCTTTGTGCATAAAGACTAAATAATTTAATTTAAATGTTACTTGGCAATAACAGTATGCTGCATTTTAAGATTTGTTTATGCAAACTGACAGAACAAGTTGAAGAATGAAAAGCTGGCTGTCTCCAGAGTGCAATGTGCAATATTATACAGATTTTAGAAGAAATCATCCTAGATATGACTGTGTTGTTTTTTGCTATTAGTGCCTCATCACATGATTGCATGCATATGATTTGTTACCTCCCGAATGAAGAGCCAAATGGATAAATATTACAGACTTTATTTCATAATAAAGTAACTAACTAGCTGTCATATTCATTCTACTGTAAATGAATGCGGTTAAAACTAACAATAAACTGTAAAAGCAAATTTACGCAGACCTGCAGTTTGCAATAACTTATGTCCCTTTGATAATGAATGAATCCTCGGATTTAAGAAATAAATTCACTTTACGACCACATAACGAAATTTCTTGGTTAATGCTTACTTTTGCGTGCAAATTCGGTTCATGACTATGTGACCATGTCGTCAGCCTAATGCATGTTTATGTACTTTTCATGTAGATTAGTTTTCCAATGCTCCTGAGGTTTTCACAAATTGGTCCAATGTGCTTGCAGTCTTAACAAGACTTTAGCAAAGGGTAACATTGGACCATCCAATTTCCCTCCTCATCTAACCAATGTTCAATAGTGACGTTGTACAATCGTCCATTGTGCACACGTTTGGAGCTTAAATTCATCCTACACAAACTAGCTATCTATAAACGTACGATTATATTTAGTTGGATTGCCTGCCAACATTATTCTCGAATTTCTCAAGTACAATTCAATGATAAGCCTTTGAAACCATAACTCAAATATTTGTAGATGCAACGCAATAAAAAAGGCGACTTGGCAGAAGCCCCTGAATTAAAATGTGTACACAATGTATGTAGAAAGTAGACCCTGCATTTGACAAATAAGTCATGTGAATCCAACTAACTATATATAGTTCGAGCAGAATTGAAACGGAGGGAATGCAATGCTATGGGACATGCATTTGTGTGTATTCGACGTCCGTTTGAGTTTTGAGAATAGAGTAAGTTGAAACTCTCTATGCAAATAAAAAAGGAACATGAGCTCAGGAGTCAGTGTAAAAAGTCACATGATTAAAAAAGAGCATGACCATGTATATGTGTATGTACACACTGGGTCTCTAAAAAAGTAATCCTAATAAGATTAAACTTTAGGGAGCAAAAAGATAATTCCGGAAACTCATTTGCTCCCAATGTTAGTGCGTACCCTGTAATGAACAAATTGTGAGAGCAGTTTATATACACACACTGGAGCAACATTGTCCTCCAGTCATGAAATACTGTGTGTGTTCTGGAGCACTAGGAAGCAAGCAAACTAAAAGATGAGTACACTTGCATGGAATATATAAGTTTTGCGTTCGTCCTGAAAATATTTTTTGGCTGAGGTGATCTACACAGATTGGGATGCATGCTGTAAGTTAAATATACGCTGTCTGTACAGCAGGATGCAAAACTTGACATTATGGTTTTTCCTCATGAAGGAAACATGGGCAATTGTTCCTTTAATTTTCTTCCTTACTAATACCGGCGGTGAAAGTTTAGCACGTATTATTGTAAGGCATGCTCGAGTTTTGGATTTTCTGTGAACCCAATTTTCTTAACAATTAGGAGAAAGTTTTCCACATCATTGTTTCTCATGAATACTTTGAGGTTTTACAAATTCTGTGATTACAAATGGAAAGTGAACTCGACTTCTGCTCTTATAAGTTTGGAGAGTCTGTACGTGTGTGTAGTTAGTTAGTTAGTTAGTATAGTGTTCAACTTGATGAGAATTACTCGTTTGGCAACCATGTATGGTATAATATGTAAAAGTGATGGGATCTCATAACTTAATCTGAAAATCCTATTATGCTTTAGAATGTCGGTACTAAACCGTGTACGAGTGTACCACCAATAAACCTCTTTCATGCATCTGTATGGAAATTTTAAGCCACAGGATGAATAGCTACTAATTATCCTCCCCTATGGAAACTTTAATTGACGTGCCTAGAAGAATGCACGCCATGTTAAAACGTGCATTAGTTTGATTTGCGGTGAGAACTTAAGACCTCAAGTAGCACTACTCAACAAGAGAGGATAAATAAGCGGCTTTTCATTTATTTTCATATACAAAATTCCATTCAATAAAACTCCAAAGAAATTATACTTTTACGCAATTCATATATTCTAAATAACTAAAACAAAACTAACTTAAATATCATCTCACTATTTTTATTACTCTATATATGAACATCCCTTGTACTTTTATCCATTATTTGCTACGCTCTCAAAGCTAAACAGCTCTAAACATAATAATAAATACAACCTTTCTTCACAACCACCATATGGAGCACCTTAACACTGTATACAAACAAATGGTTCAATTAACTTTAATCCCGTACTATCAACAATCCCTCTGTATACATTTTGTAAACCTACCCATCCTGCGTTGTAACATGAGAGTAGCACCATATAACAAAAGTGTCAACACAATTAGATTCAATTGCTCTGCACCGGGGTCCAGAAAGGATTACCATAAACGTTGCAATCATCACAATCCCCAGCTGACCTCCGTATACAACTATACTATATTATTATCACTTTCCCTAGTCACTGAATTGCCTCCAAAAACACAGTCCTCATCTATATGTATAAAGCCCAGATACATTTCAAGAATAGTATTTTTTAATTCAGCCCAAACAAAACCATCAATTCAAACATACACAATATACATTCACTAACTTATGATAGATAACCTGCCAACCTAAATAACTAACCTATACTACTAACCGCACAAGTAGTAGTAGTGTGGTGTGAAAATCCATAAAAACTGCCAAACCTGATAATGATATTGCTATAATGAAACAGAGCGGGGAAAAGAATCCAAAAAATCTTGACCTATTACCACCGCCTAGGTTGCCGATGACCACACAATATCTTTTTGAACGCTTGCCGAAAAGCTGGGTTAACTGTATACAATACCGGATTGATTGACGAGTTCACATAACCTAGCCACTGGAAAGCACTTATCACATAGTCGGGCAAAAGACAAGATTGACACACCGCCAGTCCCAGTGCCATGATGAAAAATGGGAGCCAGCAGATTACAAAAGCACCTGTAATGATTGCCAACGTGGTGGCAGCCTTTCGTTCCCTTTTTGCTTCCAGTGTCTCCTTCTTTTTTTGCTCTTTGCTCTTTCGGGGCATCTTGGCTTTGGAAGGGCTAGCACAACAGGATTCCGACCCGGGAACTTGTAATGTTTGTGACGGAGCACTGAGTAATTGTTTTGGTCCTTCAGTACTACTACTTTGTTTCTTATGTACAGAATTATTCTCACCATTCGGTGGTGGCGAGCTTACACAAGAGATTGTCAACGGAATTGCAGCTTGTTCTACATCAATCACTGCTACAGTGGTAGACATACTTTGGGGAATTGTTTCCATTTCTTGATCCTCTGCCCCTTGAGGACTGCCTACAGAGTCGGTACTCGTATCCACTGTCCCAGTATGACAAGAGAGTTCATCAGAAAAGGTCGTGGATTTGCCAATCTGTTTGGGTTCTTGTTCTTCCGGACCAGCAGGACTACGAAAGGGAGCCAAAGTGGTGGGGGGTGTGGTTTCCAAGTTGCCCATGGAGGAGCCAGACGGCATTTTCGAAGGGGTAGGAGTTGCTGCTATGGAATTGTTGGTCGTAGTTTTTTGGATTTTACCTACACGATGACGGATTCGGTGTCGAGCGGCTTTCCAAATTTTCCAGTAGAGTAGGAGAATGAAAAATAGGGGCACGTAGAATGTGGCACAGGTTGCAAAGATTTGGTACCCCATGTCTTGACTGACTAGGCAATTTTTCTCTTCCTCAATTCGTTGTAAGAATAGAGGGTCTTTCCAACCGAATAAGGGGGCTACTGACACCAATGCGGCTAGGAACCAGACCATGAAGATCATGGTAAAGATTCTCGTTTTGTTCCGTGAGCGAATGTATTCAATGTTGGTGACTGCCCAGTATCTATAGAATGGAAGTAGTTTTTAGATTTCAGGGCATGTAATCAGGTTTTGAATGAATGAAAGTTAGTACAGTATTACTAAAACTAACTAAACCTAAAAATTTGTTTTGTAGCTTTTTGTAGTTTTTGATGCAATTTGTTATTGAAAAACTTTATCATAAGAATCATAAGATATTTTCGCCTAGAAACGTCTCATTATTCTACGATTATTAATTTTTGCTCTTACTCATTCTAGAAACTTGGTTTAGATCCGAAAATTTGGCAGGTTTTAAATTTTAACGTGAAGAAAGTCTGGCTTAAGTCCAGTGGGCCTGGCCGCCCAGCTAGTCTACATAAATCGACCATCTAGCAGAAATAGTCGGATTAACATAAGATAGGACAACTTTTCATCCTACAAAGTACAGGAATTGACTAATTACTAACCAAGGCTAACTAACTTTTTTGTACTGGAATATTAGCATTGTGATTGGATTTTTCTAATTTTTCAATAAAAAAGAAGAATAACTGTGAGCAGAAAAACAAAAGGCTATGGCTATACCAGAAAATAAACGATAGATTTTATGTAAGCTAGTTGCGAAAGTAAATCCTCCATTTAAGCCGTGTTTACAGTATCTACGTCTAACCAACCATATAAAAGGTCAGGTTATTAAGTACACGACGAAGATAATATCCTGACATACAGAATGTTGACCGTTAGTGTGACGTTCTATGCGGGAAAAAATAGAAGAAAATTGAAAGACACTAAGCTCCCTGTCACTTTTAAATTGGTTAGAAATTTATTATTATTACCACATCCATCTGAATGCAAACAGAACAAGCCGGGAGCTGTGAGTGTAGATGAAATCTATTTCCCTAAGAAAGTATACTAACCAACCATTTGAAATATTTCCCTCCTTTTACGCTTGTAACATGAATGTGACGTGAAAAATGTCTACTCTTTACTTTTGAAAGGCTTAATCCATTATGGTTCCTCCATTTGGGAATAAACAGTCCTTTTTTACATACTCTAATAGTTTATACCTTCTCCACACACAAAAAACATATTATGTACCAAGCACCCAATAAACATAGTTAGTTCGTTCCGTTACCATTTTTATAACATGGCTCATCACTATAAAATATTGTATCATCAACCTGACAAAATTTTATTGCGGTGAAACTCCCTTTTTGAAATCAACTGTACTACTACACAATATTATATACATACGTTACGTAGTACTAGACCCGAGGAAACAAATAAGCCTTAAATCACCCCACAAAATAGCCAGAGCTTCCATATGCAGATTCCAAGTAAGTACCTAAACCACTGTAAATAAGAGCTAATTTATTGCTCCCAGCCAACACATGGGCACACAGGCTTCCCTCTATTCATTTATAATGATTAGATGCTGATGAAGCATATTATTCATCACTGTAACTCAAGTCAACTGTATTACCCTCACATTTCGGCCTATTCGCCTATGGTGGCTAATAAAAACCATATCTGTAGTCTACTTCAAATAATATACGTTTTTTCTATTTCACTCACCGATCCACAGCCACCGAGAGTAAGTGTAGAATGCTCGCACTACAGCAAAGCACATCCGCCGTGAGCCAAAAATCGCATCCCACTGGACCCAATAGCCATTTTCCGCTGATCTGAATAACAAAATCACCATTCATTATTGCACACACATAAGGTTGGCGGCCAGTATGGGTTTTTTTTACAGAGATGGATAGTATTTCCACTACCATGCATGCATTACTATTACAACACGCACACATGATGTAATAAAGTCAACATTGTATAAATCCTTTCACTTTCCCCAGCTACGGGTTACTCTGTACGCTCAGTACCGAAGATTGATTACCTTTTTCGTTTTCACATCTTTACTTTCAGACTCTACACTGTAGTGGTACATGGATTATTGGGTGTCTATTTTTGTGTTGCAGATTTCTCATTTACTCCAGAAATTATTGATATTTTAATGACGAAATTCCGGGAGTTAATTATGGAAGGTTCAGTAAATTTTTAATACTGTACGTTTCTGAAGAGCAATATGAATTTTAAAAGATTTTGAGCAATGCTATTCCTGAGAACTGTATTATGAGAAATGTTTGAAAAGTAGCACGCACATTTGACATTATTTGTTTGCTATTTGTCATCTTTAGAAATATGACGAATTGAGCGCGCTATACATAAAGATCACCAGTAAAAAGAAGTAGTTTGACGCGTGTGCTTAGTAGACCAGTTTTTCAATCAAATTTCGTCAAGTGAACAATTGGATCAAATGGTTAGAGTATCTAAGATAAAATGTAGTATTCAATCAATTTGACTACAGGGAATCTCACTCTCTCAGTAAATTCCTTACTTATATATTTCAAGGTTCTACTATTTGTAGGAAAAATTAGCTGACGTTTTATATGTCGTCAACGCGTCCGCGTCAATATCCTAATGTGCAATGCTGGGGGAAAATAGTGTGTAAAAACTTTTGATACGCTGAATGATTCCATCCGTCCGTAGCATTTTTGTTGGACAAAAGTTTAAAACTGGAAGAGTCTGACATTCATGGGGCACAAAAACATGCAAATTTCATGTATGGTATCAAAAAGTTATTAAAACATTCCCTATGCATTGCTGATACAACAACTTTGGAATTATAATGATGAAAACTTCTTGTACAAGTTCGCAGAGCCCGAGATAGAAGCGAATAGATTGAGACGAATAACGCGTTTTCCGACAATATATAGGCTTCGGTACAGCATAGAATTTTGTAGATCTCTTTTTTTTTAATTTGAGGTTTCATTTTTGCTTGTTTTTTCTCAATTATACCATTTTTTTTAGAGACTTAATGTGAACTCGCTTTTTTTATTCATTGCAAGGAATGAAAATGCAGTCCATTTATTCAAAATTATCCATCAAAGTTAAAACGCATCAAGGAAACGTTGAAAAGCTTAGCAAAATTATTAGGATTCTGGGCTTTGAAAATAATTGAATATCAAGCTACAAAACTTTACAAAATGGCCCTTGCACAATAGCCAAATTTCTTATTAGCTTAAATGCAAATCATTTCAACTGCTTAATTCGAGCTTGCTACATCATCATTTGAGTTTTTTAAAAGCGTTAAATGCAATTTTAAAACTTTATTCCTGCTACTTTTTCCAGGTAGGATCATTTTTTTATTTTTCAAGTGCTTTTTTCCCAAAGTATTTATTTCTATTACCACGGTATGACCTTGCCTTTTGTGAATTCACAGTATGGTCGTACTCGTATGTGTTTAAATTTAGGCAATGTGCAACATTAGCTCTAGCTTTATTTAAAAAGAGTCCGTCCATGACATTATTGACACTCGCAAAAAGACACGCGTGCAAAATTTAAAGCTAGACGGACAGATTGATACCATAAGCTAACTACCACGGGCTAAAAACTATATTTTTAAAAGTTTGCGTGTAGTAGATAGAAAAGAAAGTTGAAATGCAAAACTATGTTGTACTGTAGATAGTGTTTTATAACACGGGATAATGTTTTTTATGAAGCCTTCACCAGGGCAAAGCAGTATAGGGAAAGGGTTTACTTGTTATGAAGTTGGATTATAATACCAAATTTGGGGTACTTTCTGTCTGTTTCAAATTGAATGAGACTTCTGTAGTGAGTTTGCTATTTTGGTAAAATGGTCTCATTATTATGGCAATAATTTTACAGGAATTTTAAAGAAAAAAATAAATTGCGTGATTTTCAATGCATTTTTTGGAAAACAATAAACTTTGTTCATCACTAGTTTTTTACACGAAAACAACCATTACCAAATAACTTTTGACTAAAAATTTTCCATTTTAATTTAAATAGAAATTAGTTTTAGAGGATTTTATCGGAAGCAATCGGTTTACTTTGAAACTATTTCAGCTTTTCATATTTCACCAATTTCTCATTTCCACGTCTGTCATAACAGCAAGTTATATTTTAGTTGCAATGTGACAATATGCACAACGTTGCAATTTGTGAATGGTAATATAATAACAAATGAGTGAAGTGACAGTTGTAGACATGACATGCAACATTTTGGCTTTTTAATATGAGCTGAAGCATTTTTTGACCGGTTTTATCTTGATCCCACGCATGGAGGATTACGTACAACTACAGCCTACAGCATGCAGAAAAATATTATTTATCCGTATTTAAGTATAAGTGACAGATTGATGAAGAATGAGATAAACATGGAAAAGAAACGTCGTGCTCACTCTGTTCTGAAAAACAGTTTTTGCATGGAAAGCAGTTACGTGCAAAAAACTTGCCCAATAGTATACACCCAACGATTGAATAAAGATCAGTAAATCAAATGCAAAAACCAAAGTTGAACATGTTAGAATTAAACTTGTTGCAAAAACCTAACTAATAAAAAGTGCTATTAGCTAGTTGAATAAGTGCAAGCGAAATTCAAAAGTTTGTGGTTTTATTTTTATCCCTTGTTGAGGCTATTATGGCAAGTTTGATTAAAAAAGAGTAAAAAGTTGATGCAAAAGTCTTATAGGAATATTTTTGACTTCTAATTAATAAGTGTTTGACAACGTAATTACTCTATTTTGATGCACTAAAATTATAAATAATGGAGCTTGATTGAATTATAAAATATTCAAATAAATTTGCAAAGCAAAAAAGTCACTATCATTGCAAAATTCAGTATCAAAATACAGCAGTACACTACAGGTATTTTATAAATAAAAAAGCAATCCCATTTGCAACTTACTACAGCAATGTAAGCATTTGAAATCTTTATAGAACATTACATTTATCCAGTTTTGTGGTTAACTCCTTTTGCATTTTAATATTAGCCATATAAAAATGCTAATAAACTGTTACTTTCTCTATACTCATGTTAATAAAATGCAAATAAAGACACATAAAACGAGCTAAAAAATGTATATGACTCCCTTGGCAAGACATATTACAGGAAAAAAACTGTTGCAGCCGTTACAACAGCCACAAAACTAATCTCATTCTGTGTGTGTCAGAAAACAATATTTTATTGCTTTCCTCAGGGAGTCTATTCTTTCCTCTGTGCACATCCATTAAACAATTTACATCTATGATAAAAATTCAACTGCGGTTTGCAAAAAAAAAAGTTTCCTGAAACCTATTATTAAATGGAAGGAAACATTATTGTAAACATCCATATTTCTATGAGAACTAAGAACCCGGATTTTTTTCCCTCTCAATTCTCTCAGTTCAATAACTCTCATAACTGTCTCCATTCCTTTTATTGTTTCCCATAGAACCCATTTATCATGGATATAACCCTTCTTACGTTTGCACGCTACAAAACCCAATAATAATATCAATAAATGTTGCGCCATCCGTAGCACAAAAGTAAATATTCTATAAAAATATTTATCTTCTACCTTGTGGCACCAAAAAAATCTATAAAAGAATATTGCCAAATGTAATACAGTACTCCCAAATATTTTTTATTCCTATTACCTATCAACCTACACACTAAACATGGTACTTATACCCATGTTGGCCCCAAGGGCTACCAAATTTAAGTGAAATGTAAAATCCTATATTGTAACCCAAGACTCCTTTTAGCCATTTGACCTTAATCTGATGAATACATAAGATCCCTATCAAATGGAAAAGAATAAAATCACTGCATACTTTACTATATAGTCAACTCAAGGGACGTTGTACCCATATCCTATGCATGCTGTCAGTACATGATAAACCACATGTGCATAGATGAACAAAAAAGAAAAAAAAACTTTCACCACTATGCAAACACAAATGAATCAAATGGGAACTCGTGTGAGGTGAAGAGCCATTCATTTTTATCACCATTTCATGTACCTTCCCAATAGACATGCCACAAAGAAAGAGATTCACAGAATAGGGCTAATAAAAGCTCCACTGTTGAGGCTGAGCGTTAAAGTTTATTACATTTTAGGTATAGATTGTAAAAAAAAGGCTGACAATAGTGTGGCATAAAATCTACTGTACAATCCATTGCTCATGTCAATATGTTCTTGCGTTAGATTCATCTGGAAGAATAATTTCAGGAATATAAAAAAATGGATTGCATTCAAAGACATGCACCACTGCTGCTTGCGTTGTCTGGCTTGATGCTTAAAAAAATTGCACTTTTAGAGCTAGGTGTCAAAGAATTTCGTAAGACGGAGGCAAACACTGTCAAGTAAGATGAAAAATCACGTAATACATTGTTTTTGAGTGGATGTGATGAAAAAGCATTTGAAAGGGGGACCACATCATTGTTGCGCTCATACCGTTGTTCTCATTTCGAGGCACTCATTTCGTTGCGAACTCATATGGTTGCGCTTTTATCATTGTTGACTCACATTATTGCCACTTTTATCGTTGCACCCATTATTGTTGTGTTTGCAATTTCTCCAATCACTAATTCATGCTTACCTATTTTTTTTAGCTCTTCGGTGAATTGGGTGGCCCTTCAAAGGGCTGGTTCTGACTTAAAATACAAAACACCATTTGATAGTCTGCGAATTGTATGTTATACACAATTCCTTTCAAAAAATCCACTATTTCTCGATTAGGATAGTCCAAGACCAGTCAAAAAATTTTTTCTAAACACTCGCTTTTTGGATGGTGGTCGGCGAATTTGGGAGCCATAATATAACATATGTGAATTATGCATGCGATGATAACAAATACAACAATAATGAGCGCAACGATCATTATGTCACCCATTTGAAAAAGTAGAGTGTTGGGCAACAGACCCGTTTCCTGGGGGTTCCGAAAATTTCTGGAGATAAAAGGGCTTGGAGGCATAAGTAAATTCTTTATGCCAAACAACAGTTTTCTGTTGATCCAGCTGCTTTAGAGATTGAGTAACCTTTGTGGAAAATCAAGTCATGTTTTTATATGAAGGCCACCAATGAATGTTCGTTCACATAAAAAAATACTTTGGAAGTTTGCTCCTGTCACAGTGTTTTAACAAAGCACGACAAAAGGCATAAGGAAAAGGGAAATGTGGAATCGCAGGAGTCACTAAAAGTCACTATATTTCTCACTTTTGGGTAAAATGTTCTCTCTAGATCTGTTCACAATTGGTAACTGACCAGTTGTGATCCCAAATTGACTGAGAGTAGAGGATATTACTGGCTGCAGTATCAGTAAATTTATTCTCACTGCATGTTGTACTCAGAAGGAAAGAGACGTTACTTGTGTATGCATTAAATTACCAACGGATATGGTCGTGCCAAGTTGATTCATCCGGAAACAGAGAATTCACTATCCTAACATAGATTGTGAGTCTAGGAGCGTAGATGTGCATTGTGTTTGAAATGAGCCGAAAATCTGATGGAACCGGATGTAGCGGCTTTGTAAGCATCTTTTCTTCCCCTCTAATCCTGGACACACGTTGAATGGACAATGACGTAAATGAGTAGAAAAAAAATACGGGAATGCAATGGTCGTTAGAGTTCATAAAATAAATATCTTTGGCTGTTGGTTCTGTACCAATTTTCTTGTACGCTAGTTAGGTGTGTTAAATTGTTTTTATTTTTATGGACCAATTTGACAAGTGTTAGAATTGTTTCGGAAAAGTGCAATTGCCTGTAGTTAGAGTAAATCAGTTTCAGCGTGAGGAGAGTGAGGACTGAGGAAAAGCAAGTTTTGTGCGCGCACAAAATGCTGGAATATGCATTTTTTAAAGTAACTTACTGGTTCAAGAGGCGTGCATGGCATCTACCAAGAATAAAAAGAAAGCTCGTAAAGAATAAGTTAAACTTTTTAGCCTCTTAGTTGAACGGAGCATAAGAAACGGAAATTCAAATACGAACTTGTTAAATGTCGTCCGTCATCTAGAACGGTTAAGACTTTTGGAATTCCAAACCAGATTCCAAAGTAAATAATGCGTCACACGTAACAAAATCTCGTTTAAAGAAATCCAAAACTTGGACAGATGTATGATGGATGTTATATTGATAAAATAAACTAGTTTTGTTGCGAAAAGTAGAATTTTTAGAATATGGAAAGATTAAAGTAAAGAAAACTCAATTTCCGTTTTGTGACCGCTCCGTCGCTTTTAAAACAATGTTTACTCAGGTCTTTTGCTTGTCCTCTCTAGTGGTTCATATTCACTATACAGCTTGAGAAATAACTTGCTTAGGACGCGAGCATCATTCATCTTAATTTTTAGTTGCCTGTCAACTTTTGAAACATTCTAAATATATATTGTCTTACATTGTAAGAACCATTTGTGAGTGAACTGAACTATTCGCACAATATAAACGTGCTCGCTCACTCGCCAGAATACACCGCTTAACTGAACGTGACCTAAACTTATGCTGGTAAAAAGTGGTAGTAATTGGGCAACATTTAAGTGGAGAATAAAAACTTTCATCGTACATTACAAAATGTAATAATAACAAGAACTTTTTCTTAACTCTATTTAATGTATGATGTAAAACGAGAGTTCGTCAAACCATACAACTTTTGTGGTTACGAATCCAAAGACAACTTTTTCTCTATAGACCTATCATTTTTTTCAGGGGGCGAGGGAAAAGTGAAGCAAAAAGGGTTTCCACGCTACTAAAACAACTACTTTTTGGGTACAAAAGTTTATGAGTTTTGTGGGCTTCTTGGTTAGTGTGAAATCCAAGTAAACTTTTCCTGAACCGGGTGTGTATTAATCGTGTACAATGTAGTGCAACTATTTTCACACGCTTTCCCCATATGCCCATGCATGCACATGTGACCTGACTGTGTGTATGTATCCTTTGAGCTGGAATAACTTGCTTTCTGGCGTACACACACAAAATCGAAAACTTCAAATCCATTTGCTGAAGGGCATAAAGAAAAATAATAAACTTTCCCAGCTTTCTTGTAATAATGGAAAGAAACAAGGGTTACGTATAATAACGTATCATACAGGCTAATTGTATTTGAGTACCGGCAGTTTCTACAGGAGACGGGAATCCAATCTGTAATACAAACTTGTCCACGGTGGTGAGAAAAGTATTGGATCCCAACTTTTGTTTCTTCCCTGGGTTACATGAGCTCAACTTCTGGGTAATTTAATTTGGAAACCTCACTCTAGTCCATTCACCCCATGTAACTTTCACAACTGAGTGATTCGTAAAATCGCAAGTGTTTGGGCTAACTAAGTATACCAATAGTGCATAATGGTCTCCATTCATTACTCACGTTCCATGGGCAGTGAAAGGTGTGCTAGCCAAATTAGACACAGCTCATGTAATCTTCCTTCTGGATGCGGGCATATTATGGTTAATGGGCCTAAATAATCGAGATTAAATGTAAAATATGAGTGAAATTAGAATAGGGACTCGTGTGATAAGCGACAAGCAGACTGAAAAAGCTACCGTGTTTATATAGTCAATACAAAATGTTCTATGCTGTTAATTATTACGAAGCCTGCGAAGGCGAGTCTTATAATTGTAGAAACGGGAGCGCCCTATGCTCTACATGTTAAATGGAATATCACCTGAAAACGCAAGTTGGAATTTGTGTTAACACACTCTGTTTGGAAGGAGGTTAAAGATCAATGCGCAGTTTTCAGGTAAGATGTAGTATAACCCCATAGAAGTAGATATATATAATACACTAGAAGGAGCACTCTTCGAAAGTACTGGCAACACGATTCTATGGGCGCTCTGCTCAATGTTTGAAGCAGGTCGTTCAAAAAAAGGTGGGAATGGGTTAAAATAGGTGGGAATCATAGAAGTAGATATATATGACACTGTAGGAATAGTATGTGGTGGGTGGGTTGGTTAGATGGTACAGCTCTCTATCGTGAATTTTTTGAACTATCCAACGTAGTTTTCTGCATAGTTTGCAACTAGGTTGCCACCAGGTACCGCCAAAAGCGAGTGGAACCACAGTGTGTCTGTATGTTAGGTTATAAGAACTGGGCTTTGTATAACCCCAATCGATCAAAAAGTGGTTTCAGTTCTTAATTAGTTGTTTCAACTTGAAACAGTAAGGTAATTTTTTCATCATGTGATAAGTATATTGTACAAATTTGTAGTATTACTATTATTGGCGCGAAAATCAAATGTGATTGATTCATTTTGAATGTGCGATTTCAAGTCAGTGGTTTTGCAACATTCGATTGTGTTTTTAATAGAGGTGTGCGCCGTCGAATTACGCCGTCGTCTGCGATTTCAAGTCAGTGGTTTTGCAACATTCGATTGTGTTTTGAATAGAGGTGTGCGCCGTCGAATTACGCCGTCGTCTGCGATTTCAAGTCAGTGGTTTTGCAACATTCGATTGTGTTTTGAATAGAGGTGTGCGCCGTAATTTTTATCGACGCGTCGACGCGCCGACGCGTTGATGCACCGTCGATAAGAAACCACCGCCGTGGAATTTTTAAATAAAAAAATTATAAAAAACTGTTGAACATTGTAAATCTCAGCCAGGAAATGAAATTTTTCAAAGTTAAAATTTCAAAATTTTCTCAGCTAATAATTTTTGCTGAATTGTGGTCAATTTTATTTTTGACCGTCAAATTTTTGCTGAAAAATTCCATGGCTGATAGTAAACTCTATGGTTTTCCGCTGCCGTCGAATATGATCTACGTCGACGACGGCGTCGCCGCCGTCGGTTATAAATCACCCTCTACGCCGCCGTTGTTGATTCTTAATCGACGCAGACCTCTAGTTTTGAAATATCGTTGTATTGGTAAGTGAATGTGAAATATAACTTTTTTATCAAGTGATTCAACAAAATTCGATTATTTTGTGAATCATCGTTGTAATGGTAAGTGAATAAATTGGTTATTCATTTATTACGAAGCCGAAGGCGGAGTCTTAGAATTACTAGATAGATAGATAGATAGAGTTTATTGAGTTTTGCCATGCCAGCCTCTCAAAATACATGTGTATACAAAGAACGATATAGTTTCTAAAAATAATTATAAAAGTAACGTCATACGGATTAATAAACTAAGTTGATACAGAAAAAAGATTATAGATATAAGAATATAAGGATTGGTATAAAAAAAAGTGTAGAAGGATTCATGAAACTAATGATCATAAATCTAACAAGAATGTTCTTAACTTAAGGATATTGTGTACAGCATAGTATAGAATGGACATATTGGAAGATTTTACATTTTGTTTTAATAAATATAAGTAATTATTCCTAGAAAAGTCATTAACATGGGCAAGTTTGGATAATAGGGTTTTCCTTATTGTTTCATAGTGTTGACATTCAAGTAGTATATGGTATACGT
>Ga0210040_10001448_pt1 | contig 35786 bp, 18 predicted proteins | sample CryGeyCG12114_NA_FD_185462 | JGI IMG/M metagenome (GOLD analysis project Ga0210040, IMG submission 185462) | Groundwater microbial communities from aquifer - Crystal Geyser CG19_WC_8/21/14_NA (SPAdes) (version 2) | ecosystem: Environmental > Aquatic > Deep subsurface > Groundwater | place: USA...
CACTTTTGCTTTATCACATTCTAGAAACTTGGTGTACCTTAGAAAATTTGTGGATCATTGAAAATTTGAAAGGTTTTGAAATTGGCTCGTAAGAGTGAGTCTGGCTAAAAGCCAGTGGGTCCGGCTAGTTTCTATGATGAGTCTACAAAACAATGAATGTGTAATTAGTAAAGAATAAGACTGATAAACTGTAAGAAGAAATTTTCTAGTTGCCAAGTATTGCAGGGCATGATACTATTCTGCGTGCATTGTTTGCTTAGTAAAGAGTTGCGCTGACGCGCGGCATTCTTCCTTGTACAGCTCCTTTATAAATCAGTGGAAACTATAGACAACGCAAGCTTCAAATGCGGAAAGATCCAGCAAGCGCGGTTGTAGCATTTGCAAGTTGGGAGTCAACTTTATAACTCAACAGTCCAAAATTATCTGATGAAAAATTCTCAGTAGCTCTCTCATTTTATGATTCGTTGCCGACATCTGCCAAGTAACTGGTTTGGTAGTCAGTTAATACTATCCGTAGTTCAAACGTACAATCAATAGTAACTAGCTAGACGAGCATCCGGAATCTGATCACATATTTGCTTTACTTTTTGTACCAATTGGATTTCACTTTTCATAGCTTTAGCCTTAACTATAGCTTTTACTTGCGGTTTTAATTGGTAGTTTTCGAAACTTAACTTTCTATCTTTCACTCAAATCCTTAACCTTCTATTTTGGCATTGCTTAATTAGTTAGTTAGTAAGTGAAGAAACTTTGTGTTCTCATTGCCGCGTCTGCCCCATTGTGTGCTTTATACCAAAATGATGCGAAATCAGTACAATATGCAATGATTTCTGTGTGAATTCTGTCCTTGCTGTGGGTTGACTGCATTGCTTTTTTTGCAAATCTCTGGGATGGGCCGCAAGTTTAGTGTAATGACAAGTCGTATGTATTTATTCGACGTCTGCCAAAACATGGTTGCATTGTCACCTGGGAACATGGGCTGTGATATCTGTCGAGTTTTCACATTTCCTTGGAGCATGCAAAAAATGGCAACAACAGTGTAGTTTCTTCGGGGCGAGCCCCATGGGTAATTCAAAGACAAAACGATTTGTGTACCATCCAGTTATGTTGTCAAAAGAGCTATCAGGGTTCAAAATGTTTTCTTATCATAATAAATCTTTGGGTGAGAGATGACTATTTCAGAACAAGGGAATAAGTTGTATTGTATTTGTGCGAGATTTTATATTGTCGGTGAATTAAGAGTGCGAGGCGGCTGATTACAAGGATATTCGTTAGGCAAGCCAGTGAAATATGTGTTAACTAAAGTTTTTTGCTCGCCCTGAGTTGGCAAAAGTGTTGTAACAGTGGCAGTAGTATAAATTTGCTGTACAATTGATTTGAGTAAAAATGTGCAAATAAAGTCTTTAATTTTTTTCCGTCAAGCACAAAACGAGAGCTTAACGAGTTGGAACAAACGTGGTTTCAAGTCAAAGAACGTGCTAGCTCTCAAGTTGTTCCACTTACTAAGGAAAATGTACAATAACTTATTAGGAAGAGAACTTATGAGATTACATATAGCTTATTTAACATTCAGCTCACTACTTTTTGCCAGTTTACATGGAAAATCAAAGTCAAACAACTTTTGGGAGCTCTCATCATCTCAAAAAATTACAAAATCACAAGGACTCGAAAGTTAAGAGTACACGAAATAACTATAGTTGATAGAGGATGGATGAACTGTAACAAGTAAGGCTTCAAATTGTGCAAGTATCCCATATGTCCCAACTTTAGGAACGTGACCAGAATGCTTCAATGAGATTTACGCTCTCAGCCCCTTGTGGCTCCATTCAGGCCAAACAGTTGTGTTCGTATTTTTCAAATTTTACTCCCTAAACCATATACACAGATACATTCATCCATAAAATTATTCACGACCTTCAACTGTTTATACTGTACTCTCTTGGTTCCTGACATTTTTTTCCACTTGCCAGCTCACATAAAAATTTCAGACGGTTTATCCTCATCTAACAAATTCATTCTACTTGACAAGTAGGGCAGTGTTTGCGGATTGTTCCACACTTTTCTCTTATTCTGAACTAACTAAGCTCCGATTTCTAAATGCAGTAGATAATCATTTTTACTGATGTACTTTGAAATGCAGACATTCACTGCCCAAATTATTGTCATGATAATCATAACAATAATCATTGTATCTGTATAAACCATGGAAACATACTTTTCTACACTATTTGTTGTAACCTAGCAAAAGGGATACAATTATTAATATTGGAGGCAACAGTGTTTTTTCCATCGAAGCATTAAATGATTGTATATACAGTGTTTTTTTCATTTCCATGGATAGAGTAATCTTAAAAGTACAGGAGAGGCAATATCTTGATAGGTATTTTTCGTGCTCAAGGAAAATTAGCTAGCAAAAAGGTTGAAATTTAATGATGAGTCTTTGTAGTACTAAAGTTTTAAGAATCATGCTCAAAATTGCTCCTTTGTCAAAATTGCAGTGGCTCAAATTGTGTCAATATTAATTGCACTTAGCGTAAAAGTACTCCTACGTAGCTCCTATATGATCTTATCAACTGAGAAACAATATAATCTTAACTTGTGGTCTTTTCCACTTATCCTTATCAAAGTCAAATCTTTAACTTGGAAAGGAATTTGCTTGGCATAAGCTCTTATGCAAACTTTCCACCCTTTTATCAAACTATGTGCTCTCTAGATTGCCACTGAAACTGTACACTTGACGAACTAATTGTATTGCTTATTAGTGAAGCTATTTTTCTTGGAAAAGTTATGTTCCTTTGTATTCCAGTTTAGATGGAAACCTGACTCGACTCAAGCCCTTGATTTCTTCTCATCTAAAATTGTAGACTTTCACTTGAGACTTTCTCCCGTCATCTGTGCACAATAAACCCGAATTGGAGGCAAATCAAAAGATCCGCTTAGTTAGTCAGTTAGTGAGTGTGATATTTTACAATAATGCGTTACTGTTTTACGAAACTATTTATGCAGCTTGAACTTTACAAATTCTATCTTACCCGCTCTAAGAAATGGTGGCAGTACATGTGTAAACTTGTTCCTTTTATTCTTTCCGCTTAGATTTTACAAATCTACACGCATAGGTTCACCATAGTATGTGTGAGCCTAAAACTAAACAAGTGGGAAAAAAGTGAACATCATGTTTTTGCTACCTTGTACCGGCGTACGTGTATAAATCTACTTGCATTTTTTTAGGTTCAGAAAGAAACCTTATACATTATTCTAACTCTATGTTCTTGTGTTTATAGTAATATCTCATTGAATGAGGTTTTTCCCCCTACCCCTTGCTTTTCTTTATTTCTTTTTTACTTTCACAACACTCTGTGAAGGAAAACGGTTTTCTAGTATGTTGGCAACAGCCGTGGTTAGTTTAATAAACACCGTAAAAACAGGGAACAGTATCTTTACATAAAATTTTACTTTGCCTGAATAGGACGCAGTATGAGTGGGAAATTAATCCGTGCTATAATATCATAACTTTAGCAAATGAATAATATTGTGCCCACATGAAACATTTGTACTTGTTGCCAAGGGGCTACTCATTGCAGGGAGCTAATTTGTGATTCACGGGTGCTAAACGTACTCCCACAAGTATTGTTAGGTACCTAAATATATAAGACGTGTATTTTTACGCTTACCAAACGATATTGTGAGCTCCCAGGATTTTCTCAGGGTAGATCGTTGCCTCAATGGATTTGCTCTCACGGTGCAGAAAAAGATATGACATTCATCGAGTCTAATAGCCAATTGACACGCACACATTTTCCAGGTGAACAAAGATATTCTGGCCATGTTGAGCCCATTATTGTTGTGTACAGGGAAACAAGTTTTTTCTTCAAAGTGATTCAGCTCAACAGCTCCGTCTGGCTCACTCAATACTACACTAATAATAATAATCATGATAATAATAGTAGAACCAGTTGTACCCATCTAACTAACTAACTAACTAAAGGTTATCTCAGGTGATGTGTTGTCCAATTTATTTTGAAAGTGTGAGCACCACAAGTTTATAAAATGTTCCTGTAGCGTGTTGCGTTACGACTAGCAGCATAGTTGTGATGATTTCATTATATTCGTATACAAGATAACGTTATTACAATGGGTTCAATTCCTTTGAATCCATTCTATAAATGCATGTACATATGGGATTATTCATTCTTGTGTGGCCCTTGATTTTGTGATAACGGGTGGAAAACAAAATTATTGATTTTTGGGTTTGTTTTTCTTGCAAGAATAGATTTCAATGAATGACTGAATAATCACATAGTTACCGTTGTGTCATTGACTGAGCACTGTTTACAAAGTAACAACCCGGTGTATGCATAATTTATGATCAAGAATTTGTGTGCGTTTCATCAGTACTGAAAAATTTACAGGCAATAGTGGATAGGGTGTTCTTTTAGGTTAGGTGACCACTCCTTCTGTGCTTTTCTAAACACACACTTGGATTTGGCCACACAAAGTGTGTGCATAGCAATTTGTGTTTTCATTTCTGATGTGTTCCGAAAGGAAATAGATACTGAGGATTACTTTTAAGATTAAGAAACGTGTATTACGGTCTGAGCTAAAAAATTGATTACAAAGGTTTTAATTCCCATATAGTAGAGAAATTGTACATGATGTACTTACAATCACAATGACTACCCGATTTTATCGTTGTAGAGTGAAATACCAAATGAAAAGAATTAGCTGGCATACTAATGATTAATGGGAATGCATGAGGTTTATAAAATCAAACATAACGGCTGTGCGTGAATGAGCTAAAATTTGACAAACACAGTGGCACTCCATTTCAGAAAGTGATGGTAGGGATGATGAAAATTTTATTACTTTTGTGCCATGGTCAAGCTGTCAAGTTCATTGATTTTTGGGCATGAGCAATTTTTCAAAAGGTTGAACTCTTTTAGTAGATTGCTATACCCTTAAAACTTGTACCTTGCTTACATGGTGGACCTATACCGGAGACTCATTCCTAATCCGGGTTTCATTTATAAAAACTAATCTGAAATCCACCGGTAATTCCACTGGTTTGCGAATTCAAGTCACTTGGTTTGTTATATGGTTTCCTTTTGACCAGTGCAGTTTATGTGCGTGCAAAAATTGCGTTAGTAAATATGAAATGCTTGTATGGTTCCGCCGTAACAATGACAAGACGGAAGCATTTCGTGCAGGAAGTGAAGATATTATTATTATTGTGGGATGTCAGCATGATTGTTATTATTATTACGGTTATGAGTAAACTGACGAACGCTTTGTTAGATATAGTTAGACAGTATGGATGAAATTTCTCGTGGACGCAATATGGGTGGTTTGGTAAATAACTAACTAATGAGTTTAATCCCGTAAAAATTAGGAAATTTGAGCCTTCTAGCATTCATGTTAAAAATAATAATGTCTCGATCCATGTGCTCATTCATTATGGCTTCCTTTAGTACATAATACACTAATATTAGTGCAATAGGAAATGGTGTTGCTTGCTGTGTACAGGAAGGAAATATAAAAAGTACAAATTTATAGACACACATATGATTTTGGAAGTAAATACTGCTGCTGGCTATAAGGTTTTTTGCATAAATAGGTTTCCAGCGGTTAGATTTGTGAAAAATTCATTGGTCTTGTGTATATATTGAGTCAAAGGTGTTAGATTTCATGAAAAATGAAGCGATAGTTTATTTCAGCACTATGTAAGGCCTACGAAAAAGTGTCATCAAATCTTACAAAAAATGCATTGAACAAGCTAGATTTCCGAACAAGCTGCACGAATTGAATAGATGTGATACAAGTTAATCAGCAATGTTTTCATAAAAATTGGAGACAGCCAGTTTTTTTACCTATTCATTCACACTTGAAGTTTTTTGTAACTTCCAATAATCATATGAGAACGCATTGAGCCCCTGGTGTTTAAGTGTTCTTCATTTATGTGAAGAAAAGTTAATGGCTTATGTATCATGTAGTATCAGGACATGGAGAAAAGTATGATTTGTTTGCTTAAGCAATATTATAAGTTGTTGGTGACTCTAAACTTTGCTATATAGAATTTTCTCATCAATTGCTAATGCGTCGTTTTTCTTATTCCAAAAAATGAATATAAAATTTTTCCTATTCTTGCAAATGCACAAACAATAGAAAGTGTGTAATTTGAAGGAAAAGCTAAAGTCTGCTCTACGCGGAGTAATCACACACACTTTTTGTTATATATTTCGTGTACTCTGGGAGCTCGAAAATCTAATGATATAGCATATGAAAAAGAATGGAGAAAGTGTGCACCGTATTTGTAATGTGGCATTTTGCCTTACAGCTAATGAGAATGAATGTTATGTGATGATTGAGCGATCAAGTTTGTTAAAAATCCTGCTAGTTGTCACCTAATGGTTATAGATTATCTCCACTGGGGCTGATCTCCCCCGTATTTTAGAAGTCTACGAAACGTCTGGAACCCCATTTTCTTCACACATGGTATAGATTCCTATAGAAGTGAATCAATGCTATTCAGAATTTGAAAATTTCAAACTAACGCATTAAAATCGTTAAACAGTTCTGTTAGAATGCCATCACCAAATTTTATTTTATCAGTAGATTTTGTTTGCATAAAAGCCCCTGCAGTTTAATACACGTAAATTATGTGACTTTCACTCTGTACACAAAAGTTGGATTTCATATATTACAGAAAATGTATGTGTGATAAATGGAGCCAGTGACGCTATCTTTTTTGTACACACTGACTGAGGAAATATGGAGCCACATGTCCACAAGACAAATGTACGAGTTATTGGAAATGTCAAAAAAATGTATTCCAACAAGGAAACTAACAAGTTTAAGTGGAAAATTCGCACAAACATGACCACAAAGAAAAAAGGAATGAATAAAGTATATACGTGTGGCTTACTCACTTACTCAAACATAGTCTCATTATTATAATAATGATAACACCCATTTTTCCTACCTGTGCGGATATATGTGGTCTATTCTTTTCGACCAAATGCACTCACGTACAAACAGAGTGAAATTGGATTTTCATGCGAGCACGAAAAATTGGCTTTAGGACTTTATAAGCGTGTAGACTACACCATTTCCTCATTTGATTTAGATCGGGTTCCCCCATAAAGCTTGTGTTTCTCTATAGGACATGTGGCAAATAGCTTTAACCATTGCAAATGGTGTAAAAAAATCTTTTACCTAGAGAATATCATTGATATCTTTTGGTGGCTCTAATTTTTGTGCATTAGTGTCACATTACACGGTTAAAAATTAGTAGTGGATTGCAGAACCTTATAAGCAGGTAAAAAAATTGTTCAAAAGTGTAAGATCACTTTCACTTACTTACTGACTTGCTAGAGTGCAATGTTTTAGGATTTTCAGTATAGGTTGGTATTGAACAAGAATGAAATTGGATTCGCCTTTGTTTTTTTGGCTCTTCTGGTCCCAATAGGTCATAGAATATTCCAGGGACCAAAGCAAAATAAATGTAACCAATACTAATGCACTATGGTATACATAGAACTCAGTGACTACTAAATTCACTATAAGTTTGCCCGTGCAGAATGCATGTGCTCTACTTTTCAGGATTAATTTACATCTGCATGCAGCGATTCATGCAAAGTTGTCATGTTTTCAGAATAAACACGGGTGCCTATGAATTTTAATTAGCATTATGTGGATTTAAATATAGAGAGTCCATGACTGAGGCAAATATTTTGTACCGAGCTACGCACACCGTCACACATTTCTAAAACTTTCGACCACCCGTCCAGCAAACAAACACGTTAAAATATTGCGTGCTCTATAACGCATGAAATTTTGTCTTTAGTTACAATCTAATGACTCAATAATATTTTCAATAGTTCATTACAGTCTTCAGACTTTACTACGTATTTTGATTATGTGCAACATTAGACAAACTATGTTACTATGATTTCTACTGTATTGCCATTTTCAACTTTTACTCGTACATATTTTTCATAGCTGGTTTGTTAGTTAGTTAGTTAGTTAGTTAGTTAGTTAGTTACTTGTAGTATCTAGCGTCTTATTACTGTTTAATATAAATTCTGCTCCATAACCAGTCCATGCATGTTTCATTCTACAGCACAAGTATAAGATTGTCGAGTTGATATGCAGTGCATGCACATTTGGTATGAAGGGTCGGTTGTCAGCCGTTGGACAAAGTTTGAATTATGACGTTCATCATTTAATTAATTCGTGGAATCGCCATTCCTCATTCACTATAGTTGAGTGTACGTATTTTTGGTTTCCTTCAAACTAACTAACTCCAAGTGGAGAAAATAATAAAGCTTGGCCTGGGAAAGAGAAAGGGCTGGTGAGGCTCTTCTTGTACAACAGTGATGTTAATTCAATCAGTGGGTTGAGCACAGACTGTAAATTACTAGTGTGCAGGTTTCATTATCTATATCATCATAATTATTTACCTGCACTAGGTAGTTAGTCTAGCTAGCTCCCAAGGTTTCAATTTATATTTCCACTGCGCCAAAGGTCAATGTCAATGTTGTAAAGCGTTTCTTAATTGTTGTACTCTGAGAGCTCGCCGATTTTTTGTAGCTACGATTTTAAATATTTACTTGACTCATCTTAATATGATTGCTTTACATTCAAATTGGAAGATTTTTTAAAATGTCGTGTAAATGACTATGCGCGAGGACAATGTTGACTGAAAGTGCGGAGAAAATGTTTAAATAACTGCACCCATGATATATTGTACGCACTATAATATGAATAGCAGGGACGACAATGGTATACTGTAGTTAAGAGCTGTGGGATTCTTTTAAAGTTTGTTACAACTAACTGCCAACTGCGTTATAATAATGGGCAAAGTTAAATGAAGGAAATATTTCATTTTAAGCACAGCATCTACTGAATTTATTATTTAGGTTGAGACGAGTAAAGTGTTTTTGCATGAAGTTGAAAGAGGGCCGCATCTAATCATCATCATCATCATGCAATCATGATGATGGTGATGATAAAGTTTCATCTTCTCCTCTTTCTCTCCCCATTGTGTGGAGTCTATACTTGTCCAAAGAGGACCAATTAATTTATTCATGGAATTACGGGATCGATCAGTAGCCTCACACGTGCTTAGCTGTCTCCATGTTTTAATTGTTAGCTAGCTATCTAGTTAGTTAGTTGGTTAGACAAAGAGTTCCTTTTTCACGTGTCCGATGCAGCAAAAAGGCTGCGCAACATTTTTTTCCACCTTACTGTAACTAACTAAATTGTATACAGTTTTTACCAGTTATACATGACAAAAAGAATGTTCAAGTTAAAGGAGGCTATGCAATGATTTCTAACTTCAACTGATGATACCTGGCCTTGGGTTGTTTCCTTTCAAAATTATGTATAGCTAGTTAGTTAGCATAGCATCAATTTTTCAAAATCGAAGAAGATTCAAAAGTAATTTAAATATTTTTGTAACATGACTACATAGTCGCACAAACTCGCTCACTATGAATGTATTTTTAATTAGTAAAATTAGAATAGAATTTAGTTAATTATCATGTCCCCATAGAAAGACTATAGGGGTACACCTGAAGCCGTATACTTTCGTAGATTTCTACGCGCGTACTGCTCTCGGCCAATCACAGCAGACTACCCACCTCTAAATACTGATCTGATTGGCTGGGAGAAGTACGCGCGTAGAAATCTACGAAAGTATAGTCTTGGCATTTTCAGCTAGCATGCGATAACATGGGAGAGTCATATGCATTTGTGTGTATTTGACGTACTAGCTGAAAATGCCAAGACCATACATAACATGGCTTTAGGAGTACCCCTAATCTATAATAGTGTGCATATGTACATGTAATTATTACATATATTGTTAACCTGAGTGAGTACATAGATTGAGTTGATGTTTTTTTATTCCTCTGATAGATAGTTAGTTGCCTAATGCTGCTGTCTTGCTTTAGGCAACTCGATCCAGGTAATGTTTGCATGTCTATGTTTTAGACCTACTCACAGTCTAGTAGTAATAGTATCGGAATGGGAGCCGAGATCTGGTCATGTTTCCCGCACAAAGAAGAGCAATTTAAAGTGCGCTTCTTGAGTTACACCCAAGTTCACGTATCCTATACGGACGGAAAGAGGCGAGCAACAGTGAACTTGAGAGATTTATGTCTCAACGGGCAAAAACCATTCATTTTGTACTCCTAGCGATTAGGTTACGATAAAAAGACATTAAACGGTTTTACAGGACGCTTTATAACTACCATTTCTGTCTCCCAAACTTTTACGAGTGTTATGAGGACTACATGCATAATAATAAAGGGCTGGCTACATGTGTTCCCAATTGTAAATAATTCCAAAGGTTTGAAAATATTATTCCCAATACTTTCAACCCATGAATAAGTATACGGAGCATAGGTTAGTTAGTTTAACTCGTATTGGAGTAAAAAACGTAGAAAGGAGAATAGTTTTCCATGTAACTCGTGTTAGTATTTATTTACTTTGGAGTTGGTTAGTTAGTTGTTATATAGGAAAAAGAGGAAGCGATTTGAACCCCCAAATGTGCCAACATAGACTCAATTTTTCTTGCCTTTGTTTTCATTCATCATCATCATTATGACTTTCCATGATGGATTACATAGGTACCATGTGCGTGCCTATCAAAGTCCGCGTCTTTATTGCCTATGCCTACCTACGCATAACATTTTTATTCTTCCTCTGTGAGCAAGGAAATTAGTAAATTTAGTTAGGGCTATATGGGAAACTCTCTGTGGGAGCACAATGGATTATGTACTATATGTATACCTAGCGCAAAAGGGAGTGAGCACAATTGTTTTGACTCCACGACAATCTGTTTACTACAAGGATCAGGTATAAAATTAGGAGCAACTTGTTTAAATTACACTTTTTTGGAGATCCCATGTCTTGTTGACGACAAGGGGACAAAAAGAGTGACAGTGTTCATATGTATGTACCAAGAAAAAAATACATGTGATGATGAAAGATACAAGGTCATTTTTCACAACCGCAAAGGAATAGAAAAAAAAAGTTTTTTCTCTTGTTAAAGTAAATCTGACGTGATATGTTATTATTTTTGTTTGTGAAATAAAGAAGAAAAGTTAGACTGGTTGACAAGATTGCTTTCGTGGTTTCTTATAGGGCACCGTAAAGCTGAATAAGATCAATAAAAAACTAAAAAAATCAGTAAAATGAATTTTTAAATTCTGTTCAACGTCTCATGATTTCATTTTGTCCAGTAAATGAGGCAAACGGTGTGCAAAGTGCAATACAGATAGATTGCTAAAGTCCACTTTAATATATTTTTCAGTAACTTTTGGGGAAATTAGGAATCCAGAGAGGTAATCCAAACTATATACGGTGCACCTTAAAAAGTCCCCCACACAGATAAAATAACAATCTCTTGTATATGTGCATGATCATTTCTTGTAATTGAGATGTAACATGTTGCACACAGAGGGAGAAAAAAAACTCATTTCTTGTGGTTTCACATTTTATTGTGTTATGACCACTGTCAGTTATCATTAGGGATATATGAAAATGATAGTGGTGCTCATGATGTCATAAAATACATTTATTCTGTGCACCACATACATTCCCTTTATTCGCAGAGTATCATATTTTGGTTGAGGGAAATAAAAGCTTTCAGCCCTCTCATAATGTACAATGTTGTGTGCACCATAGGTTCATAAAGGCACATGAATCTGAAATTTACTCAAGTCGGTACATTCTATTTGTTTGGTGATTACAATTGTGACGCTCGTACATTTTATGTGTCTTTGTTGGCAGTATAATATTTTAAGTGCATTTTGAACTCTTTAAAAACTGTATAAAAAACTATACAGTAGTTAGTTAGTTCATTACCAGCAAAAAAGTGTACATGTGTGAAGTGTGTACAGTTTATATGAGAATCTATACGAAGGAATCAAATTCTCATGAATTTATTTTTCAATATTGTTCCAGGTGGTGAATAACATTAGATTCTGATTTGCTTGGGATTGGGAAAAGGTGGAAATCAGGTAAGAATTATTAAGAAATATACTTTGGAGCGTTTTTACAAACTGAACTATCCACAGAATTGATTACTTATATATAAGACATTATATAGTATGTAGGAATATCACGTACACAATGTAGATCTGGTGACCCAAATTATCTGTGTCAATAGGAGGACCCAGTATAGAAAATGTGCTCTGTGGAAAAAAGGTATTATTGATTAGCTCTCTGCAGGACACCTTATAGACACTGTACAGTCTACAGAGCCCATTGATCATCATGTGACACACTCCTCGGAGAACAAATTGGTTGACACGATTAATGTTTAATTCAAACGAGCTCATAAATTATCTTAGGAAGTAGTGTTAAATAAATTTTGGTGGTGTGACAAGCTCCTTCTTCTTGGCCCATTGTGATCCTCATAAATAATTGGCTTCTTTTGTGTTCCCTTTGGAGTGGAGGGGTGAAAAAATTGCACTCTGCATATAATTACCTGCACAAGAGAAATATAAATGGCATATTCTTATTCCTCTGTCAATATCTAATAATGAGATAGTATGTTTGGCAGTGCATTTACATGATGTGTAGGAGAATCCCAATGTGTGGACTTTTTCCAGTCTGTGGGCTCCGCTTGTATTCAATATGTAATTTAGAGTCTGAATGAAAACGAGGACATTGAGTTTTTTTCTCCTCTTTTTTGTTATAAATGTGAGCAATAGCTCTTTCAGGGATCACATGCATAAAAATTTGAGCTGGCAACTCTGGTCTCCGTCTTTTATGAAAAGATTCATGGATTTCTATTTCACTTTTATAGCTGGCATTATTATTCTTTGTGCCATAGAAGCATGACTTGCTTATCGAAATCGAAATCACAGGAAGCCCACATACTACTAGGGCATGGCAGTTAGCGTATTTAGGCTTTTAAGGTCTTTGTTTTAATAAGATTGTCTAGAATTTAAAAATAATAATGCTACATTGGCGAAAATCAATTACATGTCCCCGAATTGCCTTAAATTCACTATATGTTTAACTATTTAGCTATGTTACATATGGTAAAATAGCCAAGTTTTGCTATGCAAACATTTTCAGTCACATATACATACGTATAAATTATTGGATACTGTATATGATTTTATTTTAATGTATTTTGTTCCCAATGGATTTTGAGTTTTTTGAATTGGAATGAAAAAGTGTGGGTTTGTACTAGGTAAATTTTTGTGGGCAGTTTTCCAAGTAGGGTTTATAGTTGAATTAGCGGCTGGTAGCTACAAGTCCTCATGGTCTACCATATAGTCCGTAACGCTCTCTAATGTTTCAGGAACTTAAAGAGAAAGGGGAGAAAAGAGTACTTTCCCTTTCCTTTGGTACGAAGAAAAAGTGTTCCAATATTATTTTATGTGACTCTCGAGTTTCATTCTGTAATGAAATCAAGTCTCTTATGGGTATTAAATGTAATCATTTAATGCTGGTTTGACACACCCTCAGTGAACCCAAGAGCATAGCTTTTTTTCTTTGAAACATGCCTTCTCTGGGCAATATATTGTAAATTTTGGAGCTTGCATTTCATTTCATATTTAACTTAATTCAACCTAACCTAACTGCCTGATTGAGCAAATGTGAATGGCAACGAACTAACTAACTAAACTGGTACTAAAACAGGACATGGATGCAATTTGAATATGGATGCAAAAATGTGCGCATGTAGTAAGTAATTACATGTTACACGTATTATAAATCATTAGAGTGACATGTAACTGACTAGCTTTATTTGAGAATTTAAATTGCCCTAGATGAAATGTAGAAAAAGCATGTGTGGATGAAATTGGGCCATGACATTTATTGCTAGTTAGTTAGTGACAGAATGAGTTCTTATGCCAATGTGTGAACAGCATTAGTCAAGGAAAATTATCGTACAAAAATCTAAATTTTTTTTTCTACCCTTTTGTCAATAATGCAGTTTGTTTTCTCCCAGCCTTATGTATGGCTCGAGGATAAATAAAAGTGAAGTAAACTGTAGTACTAGATAAAAAATAAATCGATTCGTACCACCACACAGTATTGTTACATTTGTAGAATGAAATATTGCGACTGGTGGCCCCCAATGTATGATTTTTCACCTTTCCTTTTGGTAGGCTGTCAAGGAACTTTGTTTTTCCGATACAGAAATCAAAAGACAAATAACTTATAGGTCTCTGGAGACAAATCACGGACTTCAGTATATCAGTTTTGACTGGTTTGGTTCCCATGGAAACCAAACCAACCATGGCGGCAGATTTGATTTTTTTTGTGTGTCGAGTCAATTTGGAATCCCTTATTTTTTTGTTGCTCAACAAAAGCAAACTAAAGATAGTATAAAAGAGTGACCCCATTTTTGTTGTCTTATTGATATTCTTTTGTGAAACTGAAAATCACCTGTGTACATTTGCGATTACTTGAGATGCCACAAAGATGGTTTGTCTCATTTTTTAAGGTCCCTATTTGAAGCTGTGTGCAGAATTTTGATGTGGCAACTTTCTCCCTTTTAGTTGGTCTATATTGAAATTTATGGTTGATAACTCGACATGTTTTTATTGTCATATGAATGCCATAGAATGTTTGCGTATAAAAAATCGATAGTCTTTCATCCTTGTGTAACATGTTTTTGACTGGGATATGGATTTGGCTTGGTCCTGTGAGATTGTTTCTTACTGCTGAAAATAATGTTGTCGATAAATGTGGTACATAGTACAAGTACATGCATGATTGCAAATATGGGTTCCAAGAATAGGAAAATATTATTATACTAGAAACAGGTCGTTGGGAGTGGATGGCAGTTCTCCTTGGGTACAAGATATGAGATTTTTTGAGATGACTGAGTTAAATATTTGTAATATTGTATTTGAGACGAGAGTGAGTGGAAGACAAGATAAATAAGAAAGTTTCAGTTTTTTATTGCGTCTCAGGTATATAAAAGTGGTGGAAACGAACTTAACAAAGGATTTGACATGGCTTGAAATAGATTCTCTTTTCCTTCAGTCAGTCAGTCTGTCTCGTTGTGAAAGTTTTTTTCTCAACCAAAACTATGACAATGAATTTAAACTTGCATTATATTTTTATGGTGAGTAAGTTTACAAAAAAAAGGGAAAAATATGCATTTCTTTTTGAAGGAGAGTTTTTCTCCCTACTGAATAGAAATGAGTGGGTGTCTAAAAATATTGGTCCGAGCTGTTTTTTTGCATAAGATTTTTGACCTTATGAAACTCTGAATTGCGGGGTTAATCTTGAATATAGTCAAGTTTTTTTTGCAAGCACTAGCTAACCAACTAATTAACTAACAATGCAATCCCATTTTGGCACTGGACTCTTTTAAAAAGTTAACGGCCTATCAACCAAAATGACGTCTGGAGGAAAAGTTTTTTCATTGTGTTAACTTGATGTGAGAAGTATGATGATAAATATTTCACTTGTACAGTTAAATCTACTTTTGAATCCAGGTTCTGTCAACGGCAAACCACTAGAGTTGCTTATTTGAATTAAATCATATTTAATGATGGGAACGTCAGTACTTTCGATATGAAACGTGGTGTGCATGATTGAGCTCACAAAAAAAAAGACGCTGATTTTTCTGTCATTTTTTCATTTCAATCAATTTGCTCCCGTTGCTCGTAATTTCTCCCGCGTCTCCAAGAATAGACGGGATAATTTTATTCTATTGGCTTATTGACGATTTTAAATCAGGGTAGACGTATTATGCAATATTTACACTATTCTCAATCATTTTCAGAATATTTTTTTTTGCGCTATTCAAATCTTGTAGTATAAAGGCGCTACTTATAGTTGGTTGGTTGATTGGTTCAAACTTTTGTGTTTCGTACCACCCCGAACTCAAAAATGGTTGACAAAAGCCATTTATAGAAAGGTTCAGAGTTTATTTATTCCTGGAAACCAACAAGGCATTAATCATCTGGCAATTGGAATCCTCAACTTGTTTTCTGTTTTATTCTCAGTCATGTTGTCATTGATATATTGTGCAGGGGTTGCTTTCCACTTTGGTTTTAAAAACCAGGAAATAGATGCAATGTAGACAGGTGTCATGATGCACTTATTCAATTCGCTTCGTTGGAAGCAGCTCCTAATTTTACCGTCTAAATATCCTTTTAGAAATATTGGTGAAATGTCTTCTCGGAAATAGCACCAAAACATATTGATAAACTTGAAATTTTCTGTTGCCTTCTATGAAGTATAGACTATTGAAGAACCCAATGCTAAAAGTTGGTAAATTCCATATAGTGACGTCACACACTACATTGTTACAACATTAAACATAGGAAATATTCATAGCCAAGGGAACTAGAGCATGCACTGACTGACTGTGGCTCCCTAACAAACTAAAAGCAGCCAACCAAAAGTTATCTAGCCACTAATCACCTAAAAATCATGTGCAGATTAAAATGAAGAGTGAAATATGTGGGAAACGAATATTGCGGTCTAACCAGAAACGCAGAATGAAAGTTGTTGCACAAAATAAAGACATGGATTTTGTTAACCTTTGCAAAGTTTTGGATTATATTTTATGTGTGGGCAAGAAGATTTTTAGGGTTGGTTAGAGTGTTAGAAATGCTGATGCAAAATACAATGCCTTATAGTAGAAGCAAGCAAGCAAGTAAGTAAGTTAGTCAGCTAGAGAAAATTTATAGTATACATATAGCTATGGAGGAGAGGAAAACTCTGTGTTTATGTTCAACATTCATGTAATCCCGAGTATTACACAACCTTTCATCAAGGATTAACTATCCTTAATAGGTGTACGCAAATGCATATTATTAATAGATGGCGAGCTCCAGGAACAAAAATAACCGTCCACGTTTTCCCCTTTACATACACATACCCGTGCACTAATGTGTGTGCACAAGTTATCGTGTTGTTATTATTATGAGCTCAAAACATAGATTATGCGGAACGGTTTGTTTGTCCTTGCAATGGAAATTTCGAGTTAAATTCTCTCATGTTGGCAAAAGCTGAAGGAAAAAACAATTAGCTAGAGTTTGGTTTGCTGAAAATTTTGTGTATCAAAGTCATAGTTTGAATGGTAGGAAATTGAAAATAAAGCTGGGTTGATTGTATGACTTTATTTGGATGATAACGGCAGATCTGTTTGCTCAACTATGGTTAATATGATGTGAAGGAAAGTTTATTATGAATTATAAGATGATAATGATGAAGTGCACGATAGCGCTAGTTCATTAGTTAGTTAGTTAGTTAGTGGTACACTTACAGGAATACTGCATGTGAAAAGTTGAGAGTGTTTAGTGGAAACAATAGCGTTTACACACTAAACTCGTAGTAGTGTGTGTATAGTATTTGTGCCCCCGTACTCGCGTTATTAATGTGAAGATAGAGAAAATTTGGAGATTATAAATTGCCCAGAGAATTTCTAATGCTTTATGTGTGTGATTTTGGTATGCCAGAGAAAGTAGGAAACTAAAATTTAGTTTCAGTTAATGTGAGAAGCTCATTGTGTTCTTGTTACTGATATGCATAGGATTTTTCTGTCTCATTTACTCCAGGGAATGGGTTCTAATGATTATTGAATTTGAGTATTTAAATTGTCATTGGTTTGAAATGTTGACTTGTATTTGCGCAATATATAAACTAACTAGCTATCATACAGGGAATATAATATAATACATATATGTAAAGACTGATTTTAGTGGCGAGGAGAGGGCATTCAGTATTTTCATTCTACTTAATATATTTCCGCCCTCACCACTGGGATGAGGAGGACGGTCCCTCTAGATTCATTTTGATGATTTGAGCAATTAATAAACTTTTGCAAGTTTTGCTCCAGAATCACCTAATTAGTGTTTAATAACCAGCACGTGTCATGATTAAGGTATGTTTACGTGCATGTGCTCTATTATTGAAAAGTAAGAGCCCACAGAGAGTGAACACACTTTGAAGCGAACAGGGGATCTCTCTTAATCACACCAGTGTGCTTTATTTTCCACGCCAATGGATTAAAAGGATATACTAGAATCTATGCCTACTGCTGCTCCCGTAATGACTATACCGTTTACATATACAAATGCATATGGAAACGAAACCAATATGAAATTTCATCAAGGAAAACGGCCAATATTGTGACTTTAGTCAAAACTCATTAGTTACAGTGAGTCTGAGTGGGTTGAACTAAAATGTTTTGAAAAAAGGCAAATTATTATCATTTGGTAGTCATTATTGGATTTCATTCTCAGAAATGACATTGGAATATTGGGGGAAGAATTTGATGGCCAATAGCTTACCCAAGTTTTATGGTAATTTAAGTACACACTTTAGTTGTCTATGAAAATTACTTGAAGAAAATGTACCGTTTTATTGCATTATCCACACGACGTCGTCATGAGGGCACTTGTACTGTCATAAAAATGAGCACGTCCGCCACCAGTTGGTAATAAAATTGTGGCGCATAGACAGATTTGGTGTACAGTTGTGTTTTTAGGTCCATTCAATGGATGGTCATTTTTGGGCTCGTTTGTGGAATTTGCAAAAAGTGATCTTCATAGCATACTATTTATTCTGTTATGACGATTGTTCTCAATAGAAGAATGGCAAATAAATAAATATAAGATCATTTCACAGTGGCTAATTATATTATTCATTGTACACTAACTAAGGGTATCATAAAATAAAAAAGATGTAGTTAGATAGAATGGATGAAATCTAGCCGTAGTTAGATTAGAAAATGTGACGTGACACAATGAAGAGAAAAATAAGGTGGAAATATTATGCAAGAATGGAAATGCTGCAGACCCAAGTTTCTCTCTTATGGCTTTTCAAGACATACACAATGAAATTAGCTTGACATGTGATGCGACTATATTCGAATGCGTATACTCAAACGGGATCAGTGAGTATATACACATAGTGAGCAGACTTTAATTGAATAAAAAGCTTTCCCACATGTTACACGTACAGGTTGACTTATTCCGGCTGCAAATGCTATTTGGAGCCAGTCAATAGGGTAAAAATACATTTAATAATATTAATGGGACCAAAAATAGCAGTTTTGGCTCATGCACGATTTAAGCAATATTTTTATTGCGAAAAAATCCTTGACTGAGATTTTTTCTTTCATAGTTACTTAAAAAAAATTCTAACATCCATCCATTGGACTTATATGGGGCCAAACTGCATAAAGCATATTTCCATAAATGAAATTCAATGACTGTTCTCTCCTCCTTTTTCATTTCACTTGCCATTTTACATGCATTTGATGTACATCTCGGTGGTCCATATAACGTGTGGGCTTGGGAAAGCGAAAGGTACTCCTTTTGAAAATGACGTATGCTCCCTTATATGGTTGACAACGTGTGGATAGAGAAAAAAAAGAGGCTCAACCTCTTCCCATTCGCTCTGGCATGTGAGCAATAAAAAAAGATGAAAGAGGGCCAAAAGAATCCATAAGTACCTACATTTTATCATTATTCGATGCAAAGGGGGGAAAACATACTAGTCTGTGCAGTTGACTTTTTTTTAGCAACTCACAAAAACTTGCCATTACATAAAAAAGAGTCTTGTTGAATTCATTTGGGAGAAAAAAGTCGTTTATGCACTCAAACTATGGAAATCAATTAAGTTTGTCCCTATCACTTGACGTTCCATGCAACAAATGCAATTTCCTTCCCTACAAGAAACTAATCAACACTGTATAGACTAGTTTTTGGGGTCACAAAGATCGATCGGGATGCAAAAAATATGTATCTTTTTTCTAATCATATACTATGGTTTTTTTTTTGCCCAGTCCAACTGCCACACGACATGACACACATGTCCTCTCCCATTTGTCTGCCCATTGGAGAAAGATGAAAGCTCTTTTCTTTCTAGTAAAAATAAGCTGGCTTAGCTGAGACTCTCACTCCAATATAAAAGTAACGATGATCGGATTGAACCTAAATCATGAAAAAAGGCCTTGTGCAAGTTGAGACACAATATTGGTACAATTTTACGAGATTTAGGTCATAGTGGATACCATGTACACAGCTATTGACTGACTGAGTGAGATTGGCAAACTAAGATGGTTCATTTTAGTGTTGACAAGACCGTTTTTGCACGCCTTAAGAGACCGTAGTTTGTACCAATGTAAGTGGAGCATTGAATAGTTTAAGACTTTCAAGAAATATAAATGGGTTTAATATGATTAAAACATATATTGAATCAACTTGGGGGATAAATTACAGAAAATGGAGTGGTCTGAGAACTGATCACTCACTTATATTAGCCATTTAGCGTGGATCGGTGATTTTTTTTTGTTGCTTTGTACTTGCGGCCATGTTAATACCGTAGAAAGGCGCAATGAAATAGGACAAATCCAATTAGTATCGAATAGTCCCAAGAGGATCCCGTTTTCCAATGTACTATGAGGATCTCTAATTCGTAAGTGGAGTCTGTCGGGATTCTTCCTTCTGATCACTGGGTTAACGAAACCGGAGGGCTTCTAATCTAAACTGAGTTCAAATTTTGCTCTCCAGAGGTTTTTTTTTGGGCTGGTAAAATAAGTTGAAGAAAAATGTAGACAATAATACGTCACTGGTACAGCACACGTTAAAATGAATTGATTGCTTCAGCCTTGGAATAACGCGTTCAAAAACTCAAGGCATAAAAGCAGAGAACAAACTAAAGTATAACAATAAAAAACAAATTGTTTAAAAAAAGTTGAATAAAGACAATCAAATTTGTACGGAAATTATAGAAAGGAAAGTTGACAAAGTTGAATGAAATTATGAAAAAAGATTTTCACATGTCACTATAAACCTGTCATATACAATGATAAGGCAGGAGAGGGAAAAGGAATTCAATTAAGTGAAGCATCTTTTCAACCTGAAATGATTAAATTCAAGGCTAAAAGAGTTTGTAATTGCAATGACGACGTCCTCATTTATTAGTAATGAAGAAAATTACTGGAAACTGGACACTAAATCCTTGCCAGAGATCTCAATTCGAAATACTTTAGCTGCTCAAAACATGGTTCCCGGCCGCATATAAAAATGTCATACATTATGTGACACATGTTTGGGCCCCACAAATAAAAGAGCAGTTTAAAACACATTACACGGCCTGAAATATTAGGTACTCTGCTCCTTGTTTTGGCACAACAACTTTTCATCTCTTGTTAGCTCACTGAATCGTTCTAACTAACCGTGTTATTCTTTATACTCACCCATGTTTCGTGTAAGTTTCAATTATAGCCGCAGCAAAAGAGGGAGAAAAAAAAACTTTTGTACACTTCAAAGAGAAAGTGTGATGTGGTTTGTTGTACTTTTATCTTTCGTATATGTTTTTAGCACCAGTGAGCATGATGAAATTAGCCACATAGTATTTTATCGACAAAAGGTATAAATGTGCATAGGAAATGAATCATTTTCATGCACACTTGCGTATAGTACTTCATTTTCAGTCAGTCAGTCCTTTGCTTTGTTATTTAAACTTTTTTTTCTCCTTTTTTATTTATGTGTGGAATGATGTTGTATACATCTGTGAAACAAATGTCCCTTAATCCCCATGACAAAGAAATTGCTCTAGTACAACGTGTGTGACTTTGGTCTTTAAATTGATATTGATTCTCACCTACTTGTGTCGTTACTTAGCACAGCTCTTGGGTCCTCGGGTCTGTTTTTTTCTCTCCTTTTTTCTTTTACATCTTTTTATTCCCTTCAGGTAGCAACTACTTACTCATTCTGTTTGTAGAAAGCAACTTTTCTCAACCTGTTCTCACTAGTGTGTACAAAAGATACGGGAAAAAATGGATTTAGCTCACTTTTTCAAAGGTCAGCTGGGAAGCTATAGAGATGCAGGGCACGAAGTGAGAGTTGTACAATCTTCAAAAAGTTCAAATGTCCACTCAATTTATGAAAAAGTTGTCTGATTTTCTTACAAAAATGCATCCAATTATAGAATATTAGTTTCTGCGAAAAAAATGTCTGGTTTGTTAGCATGAATTATTATTCGACCTTTGAGACACAAGTTTTCAACTATTCTCAACTCCACTGTTTTTCTTGCCGTTAACACTGTGTTCTTTTTTTGCACCTGAGACCCATCTCGTCTACTATAGTAGCTCTCATTGACCTGTTTTTTATTCACGTTTGCTAGATATGCCCCCTTAAATGTTTTTTATGCAGTTTACCAGCAAAATGTAACTGATACTAGTTCTTTGAGTAGTTATCAAATCAAATTAATGATAATTTAGACGTATTTTTAGACGTTTCATGCATCAGATCATGTAAATAACAAAGCGAAATAATTGGTTCCTTTCCTTGAGCTGGGATATATCTTTCCAAGGATTTTGAAACCATTGACTATTTTAAAGAATGGCAGAAGCAAATGTCAACATTACGGCAGTCACACTTAGGCTTATTTCCAATTGATCCTGTTTGGCTGTGACTTTGAGAGCAGTCTCGTTCTGTCGACACTCCGTGGGGAAGAGTTTGTCCCATAAGACTTGGCTTAAAGTTTTAGTCTTCCACAGTATACTAATCAGTGCTGAAAACTGAGAAAGTGTGGGAATGTAAAAGCACATGAAAATTTTCCACCTTGGATAGTTAGTTAGTTAGTTAGTTTGAAAACCAGGACTAGAGAAAAATTTTATTGGTAGCAAATATGCACGTGTCAAACAGCATGGTATAGTAAAGCTATATTTTCCAATAATTTGAGTTATTTTTCACAGAATTCTTACATCTAGTTTATAAATATGCCGACCCAGGGTTTGTTTAAACAACATGATGTGCAAACTAGTTTGCTTTGCTGATATTTATGCCTAGAGAGCTTCAATATAAGTATGCAGGCTCACAGTTTTTGAAGCAGTTTGATGTAATAGTCCCTGAGAAAGCTCATTTGTGCAAAACTACAAGTTAATTAGCTACAGGCTAGTGGAGTTGACCACAACACATATATATATTTGAAGATGATGGTATTTAAAGGAAGGGAGAAAGAGTGCTTATCTTTCCAGTTTCCAAGAACCAGAGTTGAGCTGGAAAATATAATAGTTTGGATTAAAACTTTTATAATCCCTGTGTGTATACATTGTGAGAGACTGGAGGGAAAAAGAGAAAAAAGTGAAAGTATATTTTCACTCAATCTAATGTTAATCAACAGTGGGAGAATATTATATTTCCTTGGGAGCAAACTACTACTACACAGGCTTGGAGTACCTAAGTTGCTGTTATTTTTCATGATTTCGTAGATACTCTTTAATGGAAATCCCCAATGATGGTTTCATATGATGCAGCACCAAAGTTTTTTTGCACTACAATGAATAGGGGGAAAGCACTCACGTGTTTAGTTAGTGGGGATTGGTACCTAATGGAAATAAGCCGGATGTAGCTTTTGCATATCCATCATCATGCAACGGCCACTTTGATGTATGAGTGAGTGCGAATGCTTTATCGGTTCAATTTTTTTCGTTTGCTCTAAATTTGAAAGGAAAATTTCTTACAGGTAACAATTGACGGGTTCTTTTTATTTGCTATGTTCACCGTGAAAAGAGTATATTAAATGATATGAAGTGTGTATTATAAATCTTATGATATTACCAAACTAATTTGAACAAAAAAAGCATTCAAAATTATGAAGAAGAGAAAAAATGAGTTTTAAAGTGAAAGTCTACGTTACAAAACTAAACTAGTTTCAGTAGCTATAGTTTGTTAGTTAGTTAGTTAATTCCTAATATGTACGTTTTGCAGGTACAGTAATAATAGTAAATTACATTCAGAATGAAACGAATGATGAACACGGTATGCTCTAACTGCATTATTGTTTTGTAACTTATTGAACTGGAAAACTCATTTCATGTTGTCATTCAAGTGTGTCAAAATACTAGTACCAACTAGAAAGGGGTTGTAAAAAAATGCTCAAAAAATTTGTCCTTCTCATTTTATTCTATAGAATGCGGCCCGTGTTTGCAAATGTCATGAGAAGAATAAAAGGAAGGAACCATTATATTTTACCTTTCCACTTAAGTTCATGCACCAACTTTCAGGGCCAATACTTATTATTACAGTTTTCTTGACGCGCTCTGCACACTCGTTTGACTTAAACTTTTACTTACTTATACTAGTTGGCTCCTTCTTTTCCTCCATGTTTCATTTCATAACAACACACATAATGGGCAAGGGGGAAAATGATTTCTCCCTTTACTCCGAAAAAGAGATGAAAATCAGTGGGAGCACAACGGTTGGCTTACTCTATGGAATCACATTTAATTTGCATACATGATATGATACGCAGAAAAAAGATGCACACCAAATACTATGTTGGTGTTCACATTCGTGTAATAAAAAACACGCCTCCTATGTTCCCAAATGAGCGCACATAGATTAAACACATGTGTGTACGTTTTTTTGCTCCACGCTTGGATACATACAAGGAGAAAAGATGGGAGCAATTACGTTCAACACGAGTTTTTACTCATTTGTGCTCCGTAGCAAAACTTTCCGTACGGCTTCACTTTGTACTCCTTTTGTTATTGAAAGCTCTAGTGCATGAAAACGGGATTGATTTTTTTAATGCATTTGCATGCAATTGAGTTAGGGAAAGCGACCGAATCAAGTCCATTCAGCAGTGTATGCATATATGTATGAATTTGTATTTCACGTGAGCCTCTTTGAAACATTGCTACTAGTTATAATAAAGAGTGAACTTTTTAGACGTTCCTAACTTGAGCACATTTATTCACCTGAATCACTTTGGGAAAGACTGAGTGAGTGAATATGTTAAAATGTTACGTATGGATGAGTTGATCTAGTGTAATCTTCATGTTGCATGCAATCCAATATTGTAACTTTTGGAGAGCATTTTTTGGAGTTATCTTACTGTGTAACAATATTGCATCGGTGCATCTAGTTGCAACATGTTTTCAATTTTGTCCTTACATTGGAAATCATGTGTTATTTTTCACCCGGATGAAAAGAATACGACACAAGTTTCTATCGGCAAATGAAAATCATCTTGGGCACATACATGCATTGTCTTAGATAGATTCATCAAACATAAATATGTAATGTGTACGGTAGGTCGTATTCGTTCCCATTTCCTTGCGCTCTGGTGCATAATTCGGTCGTTCCGTATATCTCCATAGGAGATGAAGAGCCAGTTTTTTGCCGTCGCTTCTGCCTCTTTTAGAGAATTTTCTCCTATGCAGTGGAGTTGTAGTAAGTCATGGTTGATTAGCCCCAATCTAGTGCTGACTGTGAGAGAGAAAGTTTAAGTGCGTGAGGTAAGGAAAAAGTGTCATCTTAAAAGACTCTACAAACCAAAGGGGTATGCCCTCATAAAAACTTGCATAAATATGCTTACTAGTCGGGCGGTCCCTTTTTCTTACTATTGGATTTGTCCAATCGTGTTGTTTGCAGTCGATTTCTAAATAATTGCAGCTGATATGGGTAGTTGTAAAATTAAAAAATAGTCAAATTGGTAATAGAACTTTTTGGTTAGATTTTCTAACTAAGAAAGTAAGTTACCAAAATGTATGTAATGCTCATCTGAATTGGCATGAAAATATTTTTGTAAGGACTGTTGTACATTTCCTGTATGTTTATAGTGTTGATTGAGTAAATAGGGGAAAGTGAAGATTTGAATTAGCTAGAAAGCGGTATGTGTACTTAATATGGAGTTGAGTGGAAATGGTTTTGAATGAAAGTCATGTTAGCTAAGCTAGCCACGTTACATTAAGTGGATGGAATGAACCAAGCTTTTCTGTGGGAATGTGCAAATTCCACATCGGATGAGAAGACATTCCAGAAGATTTCTGATTAGATTGTTTGTGTAAATGGAAATGTCGCCACGTAATTTGAAGACGACAGGAATGGCTATCAAACAGTAGTTAATTGCTTTGGAAAACTAACTGCCATATATATATAGCTAAAAGAGATGTGTTAGTTAGTTAGTTAGTCACGAAAACCATAATTGAGTCTGCACTGGAACAACTCATTTACTCAATTTCATCAGTTTTCATTGTATATTTCCGTGTACAATTAAAATCTCAAGTTTAAGCATTACACCAAGTTTGACTCGATATTTTGTGGCTTTCTCATTTTTCGGTTAATTAGACGTCCTATACCCTCCGATTGGTTTCAAATTCTCGGAATTTAACACAAATATTTAATCATGTTGGCAATTCATTGCATTGACTGACTGAGTGAGAGTGTTGGTTCTTAACGCTCTACACATTTCTCATCTCTTTTCACTCGAGTTCATTTCATTAACAAAGTGGCTCATATGTGACTGTGTGTATTTGAATACACAAAGTAATTCCACATAATCCTTTGGAATTCTAACAAGTCCTTCAAAGTTTGTTGGTTGGGTTGGAATATGATTTTCAAGTCTTGAAATGACATGTGAAGAAAATGTCATGAAATTGTTTTGTGAAATTTCTGAAAATGTTTTGCTGCTACAGCATACAGACATAAAATCGGAGCAAAAATTGCTATTTTCATATTGGCGTCCTGTTGAATACACGATTACTGTATGATAATCGTACTGCGCAGGAAATGGGAGTGAGTGAATGGAGAAAACACGAATGAGTAAATCTGTACAGACACATGGAAATGGGAACTTATTAAAACTCGTTAATTTGTTTGATTTGGAGCAATTGATTACACATTGGGTGTGCACCAAATGAATGGACGGTTAAGGAAATTGGAAACGCAATTACTGTGAATAGATTTGACACCTTTTGTATCCCCGCCCGTCAAAATGAAAAAATTGTGAAAAGTTTACAGGTAGCTATTAAACGAGGTATGGTGGTGAAAAAAGTGGTTGGATTTGAAAAATGTGCGCACTACTTATCTACAGAATGTGGGAACCAAAGATGCGGTATTTAGTTAGTTAGTTAGACAAGAGTTTATAAGAAGAGTTTGAATGAACGCCAAAATCAATACAGCCATTTGATTTGCATAGAGATGAAATTATGGCATAGTTGTTACTACGTGAAGCTTTAAATTGGTGTAATTAGATTTTAGAAAAAAGTTTTACTGTCTACAAGTTAAGTCTTGAAACGATTTAAAATTATCTCTTTTATTACATATGGGACGGGAATAAATTGGAAAGCTTACTTGACTGAGAAATACTTATTGACAGGAATGAATTTGGGAGCCCAAACCCTCAGTTATTTGGATGACCAGACCACATTTCCCAAATAAATAGTCCCACTTGAGGGCATTCCCAAAAAAGTCCCATATGCCATTTGTACACTTGGTAAATAAACATTCTGTGATACTGCTCTTTTTTTTAGCTCCCAGGACTATTTCATTTCCCTCATTTTTCATTACCTATTCAAAAAGATATATCTCAACTTTGGTCAACAATATTAAGTATTCTTATCATATACGCTTTGGGAGGGCTTGTTTCCCTATATGGTCAATACATTCCACTCAAGACCGTGTTATTCTAAATAAACTGTAACAATATTATCACCATATCCTTATTTCCCCTTTTTAAAACTTTTCACATTATTGCACCAAACTCGATCAACATGAGCAAAAAATACCACCCCTCACACTTTTCTTGTCTACTCAATCTTAGTAGAAATCTTAAACGTGTTTTTGCAAAACCCGGAGGGACTTACAATCACTGTTTTACGGACAACCATTTGGTCCCATTTTATTGACGCATAAGAAAAGGCCTATCACTTTTTGGGAACATGTGGGTGGTGCACATTATTTGATTGGGATATTGCTATTGAGCTCAGTTGAGACTTGGGGTCCTTTCATGTGCTCTCACCAATAATTGGGAGCTATCAAGAAGAGACATTCATTTGAAAGAAAATTTCACTGTGCACAACCACACCATCACATCATGTCATATGTTTATGTTCTATTCTGGCAGACTAAGTATGCTTATTGCTGCTGCTCTAACTAAGGATTTCATTTGTACCACTCTATATCCTGTGCACTAACTTGCAAACTAACTAACTAACCAACCAGCTTACTTACTTACTTACTTAGTACATTTATAAAAGGGCTCAATGTGGCCTCTGCAACAGACATTCCCGGGTCTCAGTCAAACTACAAACTCTCAATGGAAGTAATGATGATGATGTTGTTGTTTTTCTTCTCTATCAAAGTGGTTTCGTGTGGATGATGAAGTCGCAATATTTGCTCAAGCTCCAAATAACTAACCAACTAACTAACTAAAACAATATGGTGTGCAGAGCCAGCCATTCTTTCCTTTGTCGCCAAAAACAAATATACTGGAACTAGATGATGACAGAAATGATGACTTTGCGAATAGCTTACCATCATCAATACTTTATAGCTCTATTCTATAGTCTATTACTAGCCAGGAACGCAACGTACACAAATATTATATCTTTTTGTCTTGTAAGTGCAAGTGTATGTAACAAACATCCCTCCCTTAAGTAAATAAAAGTATTTGTAATTTTTACTCCCAATAATGAGACCACCATGCGAATGACATTCGGGGAAGGTTTGCTACTTCTGTTGAGTTTGGAATGAAAAAATAATGATAAATGTGTTTAGCTTTTAACTCTCAAGGTTATCATTTGAGCCAAAGAAATGTGTGGTCCTCGCTCATCATATGGCCTCGTTAGATAGGGAGTAAGTGGGGAATACGAGAATTTACGGCATTTCTATTGTGAATAGATGGATGGATGAAAGTGTGAGAGAAAGTGGGAAGAAAGCATTCCTGAGACTTGTAAAGATGGTCTTACTTTGCTAACTATATGGGCGCAAAATGAATTGGTTTCAGAATGAGTAATGACTGTTGGTCTTAGTCATTTGTTGCTGTCCCTACAACGTGTTAAATCTTGTTCGTGTGCCTTTCTCTTTCACGCTCTTTCCTCACATAGAGAGAGAGTGAAAAAAAAAACATCTTCATTCCATGGAAATAATAAAAGCAAGAGTTTCCTTTGTCAAGTAAATACCAGTTGGATCGTCACACTTGCCTGATCTTTTGTTCTTCTCAATGATACTGACATTGTGTAAATGGTGAAAATGTCATGTTTGTCTATTGTCAGTGTCACCATGGGATCCATTATGTACAGCTCCCATGGTTTGGAATTTTAATTTTTTGAATACATAATGACATTTGGACAAGTGTTCACAAAATTGTTTACTCTATGATATAGCTAACTGACTAAGGGATGCTTAAGAGATGAAGATGCAGGTAGAAAAAAAGGGATTGCAAATGAGTTGAGTTGGCAGTAGTTTTTGTTTCTTATGGAAGATGATAAGGAAAAGATTAGAATAAGAAAAAAAATTTATGCTCGCCGAATTAGATGGAGATAAGAAAACTTTTGTTTCTGATATTAATTTGAACTTCTTGGAAGAGAAAAGGGATTCTCAAAAGTTGGAAACAATGAAAACGAAACTAAGGAATTCGTATATCTTTTTGTGATTGTAAAAAGCTGACAACAGGAAATTAATCTATTCCCTTTTTTCTTGTTAGAGATTGTTGTCACGGATTGAAAAGTGTACGGGCTGGAGTGTGTACGACAGTTATTTGGTTTTATATCTTTTTTGAGTATTCGGTTCACATAGAGAGTTGAGATCCAATAAATGAATTAATGAGGCAACTTTTATTTTATTGTGGATGGATATATGGAAATTCAATGAGGCATAGTTAGCTAGTAAATTAAAAATATCTTTCTTTTTAGTTTCTGAACATTACTGCCATGCATACTTGAGTGAATGCAATATTAATATACAGGTTTCAAAAGAGATTATAATGTACATAGTAGATTTTGTAATTGTTTTCAAGTACGCGTACATTGTAATTGCATAGTTACTATATGAGTGAGTATCTACAAATGAAAAGAAAATTATTTGCCCGCACAAAATTTTTACTACCTTAAAGCAGGATAAGAAAAGGTAGACTCCGAAATCTCAGTTGATAAACGAATTTAAACTTGAAAGCAATGAACTTAACAGGAGTAAATTTATTAGGAACGTCAATAAAAGGGCAAGGGATTAAAATAAGACAGCAAACAACGTTTTACTACTTCTTTGTAGCACCGAAGTTAAAACCTTACAAGGGCTACCATGGCGTTCCAAATCCTATAGCGGTGGAATCATTAAAGTTTGAACTTAATTCTGTAGCCACTGGAAGTATACCTTTGAGGGTCTAGTACACGGTATTTTAAAAACGCTCGGATAAAATGTATAGGGAAACGGAGTTAGAAATTTAACGGTGCATTTTTATAGCTAGCAATCAATGGGAGATAAAGTTGAGCGGGAGTAAAAAAAATATCTTTTCTAAGGAAGCACATACCGTTAGTTATGCGTTTTGTACATGCCAAGCGTGGAAATGTAGAAAGGAAATTCTATTTAGTATTCTGCACTTCATTCCTGTCAAACTGAGAAAGAAAGTGAAAGTGAGTGGAATATCCATTCATTTCATTGTTGCAAACGGTGGTCACTGATATCTCTAAATCTTTGGTTCCCACTCTTTGTGTATGTGTCAGTCTGTTTACTATGAAGGGTGGCCAAAAGAACAGCATTCAAGTTCTCAGTTTTTTTATCATCTAGACTTTAAAGATATTGGGGGAAAAACAGTTCGGTTAGCATAGTTGTTGTAATTTTTGTAATGGTAGTTAGTTACCTCAAGACTCATCACTAACGCGGGGTAAAACCACGCGGCCAATCAGTGTTGGCTTATGGCCTCTGGGCAAAAGTGGGCAAAAATAGGTTTTTGCTGGGCAAAATATCCTGCTGCCAGGACAATAAATGATCAAAACCGGGAAATCTATAAATGTTAACTTTAAAGAGGCTAGGCTAATTTTGTGTTGCATTAGTATAAGCTATGTACGTTTACTTTTTACATTTTCACTACTTTCTGTGCTTTTTTATTTTTTGAAATTTTTCCTAATTTTGAATAATTTTAAAATCGTTTTTTTGAAAAAATATCAATATTGTTTGGGGTAGGAACCTTGCAGGGCAAACCGAATGCAGGGAATCCGACTTTTTTCTCTAATATGACATCTGTGGGTCAAAATAGCAGCTATGTATATTTAGTTTGAAAAAAACTCAAAACTATTTAGCACACAAATTTTCTGTAGATGCAAACTAACTATAACTAACTAGGATTGTAAATTAATCCATTGGAAAACTCATGCTAATTTTTTTACACTAACTAAGACTCCATATTACTTTCTTTGGGCTTCGCATAGCGTATTGATTTTATGAAGCATAAATTTAGGACAAATGAAGTCGTTTTTCAAGTTCACTGCTGAAAAAGACATGGTCATATAATTGATGATGTTTGTTTTATTGGCTGATTGACCAAGAAAAACAAATGTTAGGACACAAACAAAACGGGTAAAGAAAAAGAAACAAATTGAATGAAGAGAGCGATAAAGTAGAGTATAGTTGCTGGATTTTCCCTCTAGAAAAGGGCTTTGGGAAGAGATATGAAATAAAAATAAAAGGTTGTGTGCCGGAACGTACATAAGTGAGCGAATGGAAGAAGGAAAGGAACGCGCCAGTGGAGAATGAAAGGAGAAAAATCAAAGCATGAACCCAACAATTCGACGATACATAACCATTCAACCAACTAACAAAGCCAATGAAATAAACCAAATAAAATAAAATGGCAGAGAGAATAGAAAATCTGCAAGACTGAGCCAGAGAGCTCCGGAGCAAAGTTTTCACTTTTTCTCTCCACCGTGAACTCTAACTTGAGTAGAGCAGAGAAAAAGGAATGGCAGTGAGAAAAGTATCGTTCACAATCTGCTTTGGATGAACAAGTTACATTTTACTGTTTCCATTAGCTCCTGCCATCCACTGTTGCGAGTTAAACACTCCCTTTTTTTTCTACCTCATCTGCAAATGTTGACTTTAATCAGCTTAACTTATTAGCAAGGTTCACACTTTTGTAATTCTGGCCAAATTACGAAAATTTTATTGGCAGGAGAATGAGAATGCTGAAATTTACCATAGACATCATGTTTTACTCATTTCAATGCTTTTGAAATGAGAGTTTGGATTTGCAGTGTACAGACTCAATATAATTATCATGATGGTAATTAATTGTAAATGCTTTCATTTTTTGCCAGTTTTTTCATTTTAATTGTAGTTTGATTTTCATGTCCATTTTTAAATTGATAGTTTAAACTGATCCAATTTGAATCCAAGCTAATCTTATTAGACTACCGGATTTGGATCAGTCCAGTCCGATTGCACCCTTAAAAACTACAACCCCAACAAATGGGTTAAGTTTGAAAATCTAACTTAAGTGAAGTAGTCAAGAGATGGAATAGTCTATATATATAGTTAAGTGAAAGTAATAAGGCTCACCATGAATTTAATGGTTGCAATATATAGTTTCCCTTTTGGAGTACAATCAATGAATTAAAAGTTGATTAGTTGCACATAGTAGTGCAACTAAACTAACCAACTGACTTAGGCTAAGATTACATTTTCATGATGCAGCTCCGCAAGCAATGAAAATTGAGTTGAGAGAAAATTGGCAAAGTTTGTCAATTCAACTTGAATCTTTCAAGAATAATGCATAGATAGAATTATTCACTTGTATTTACATTTGTACCGTCGTTTTGTAAACAGTTATTCGTATCGTTTTCTACTGAAGAAGTATTAAATACTCTTGCTGTACCGTAATAGCAAATGAACAGTCAATTGAGCTTGACCCTAATTGGCCGCCGGTTTATTTTTTAAATTTAGTAAAATTTAATGCATCGAAGAAAGTGTAGTCAATCAAATAAATCACTTTGGTCCATGCTCACCTATTGTCATACACTTTCTGCATGACAATATGACATACAGAACCTCAAGTGCAGTGAAGAATAGAATACAACTTCAGAATTTCATAATGTAGCGGAACTTTTCAATTAAAAAAAAATTTAGTAACTGACTAACAATCTAACCTAACCGAAATCAATTCTGAACTGTTCCATGAAATATATGCACGCATTGCAAAGCATGATGATAATGTTAAGTATGTGAGAATCTTGCGACCGGATTTTTAATTTTACAACATAACATGACCGCGATTTCACATTAGAGTCCCCATTACAGCAGAGTAATTTAGTGCCTTGTTTTCTCTGCAGATTAACCTATGTGGCCACAAGCTACTAACTAACTAACTAACTAAAAGTAACTACTCACCTACACAGAGGCAATAAATTGACAAAATCTGCATAGTGCATGATCATTCGTTATTTATATTCTTTGCAGACTGTCTAGGAAAGTACATTGACAAGGAGGACCCATTGCGGAGAACCAATCAGTGGGGGACGGACCAACCATGGTTGAATATGGAATCCACTTTTTTGGCCATCAGTCAGAATGGACGAGGGCGACAGGCTCCCTGTGAAGCATTCATCTTGTTCCGCTGAAGGAGTCCAAGTGCCCTTATCATCAGTAGATTCCTCAGCCTGTGGCCAAATTATCCACCCTGATGATGATCATGTGAACTCAGTGGCCACCGTTCCAACCAGATTATCATTTACTGCTCATAGGGACTGTACCAAAACTGTAACTTGTGCAAGTGTAGGGAAAGAGAATAATGTCCTGTTTTGTGGCAACATTGGTTCCTCTAATGACTTTGTTGTGAGTTGGACCAGACAAATGTGTGTCAAGTGGACATGGACGTCACAGTTAGGATTTGTGATCCTACTGGTGCTGACGGGTGCTCAAGTGTCTCAAGAATGTCCTTCCACTTGCGAGTGCATCTGGAAAAGTGGCAAGGAGAGTGCTGTCTGCTCCAGTTTGAATCATATTCCTCAAGGGCTTGACCCTGGAACTCAGGTGAGCCAATACTGTGTAGAAACATTGCTTTCGCTTGGTAGGCAGCCAGTTGTTAATTGATTCCTCGTCTTTAATCTTACATTGTTCAAACGCTCAAAAACTTGAAAAATTTTGCCTCAATTTATCATATTGTATAGCCAGTTAGCTAATACGTGTTTGAAGAATATGATTTTTGCATGTTATGCACAGTCAGTTAACTATTCTGCAAAATGACAGGCATATTTGAAAAACAAATGGGACCTATACTGCTGCCAACATTACAATCACATAGTTCATTGCCAATCTAGTATGCATATGAGTTTTTGAAGGATTTATAGAACTATAGTGTCTGCCCCAAAAAAGACTATTTTTTCTAATGCAGAATGAAATATCTAGATTGGCTGGAAAACACAGCTTGTGCTTGCCGATTATAAAAAAGAGTAAAAAGTGTGCAGTTATTTTTTTGGTGAGCGCTAGAGACTGATGATCCGTTTGCACACACCCATAGTAGACTGCAAGTATGTATGTAAGGAGGACAAGAGTGGACAAGGGAACTACAGTGTTGAATGATGAATGGGACTGGAGGAAAGCAAACAAAGATTGTTTTTTCGTGCCTCCAGGAATCTCTCCAGTCCTATATATATAGACGCTCAACATGTCCGTGAGTATGAGTTGTGAACCAATGTGTAGTCAGTAATAGTAGTAAGTAGTCAAAGGATCTAAGAAAATGAACTGGTTGACTAACCGTGACTAGAAGACAGAGTGGAGGCAATAATATAATTTTCTCATGTTTTGTGTACACACCGTAAAATGACAATATTGTGTCCAGCCTGTATACAATACTCTGCAGATAGTTGGGAACACAAACTCTGCATTAATATGATATAGGCTCATTTATTTGTAAGATATACAATTTGGACGGTAATTTCCATAGTGAGTATATATTAGAAAACTACCAACATGAGATAAATTGTATTCTGATTTTTGGAAACGGGGAATGGACCAGTTGACGGTGAGTAAACGATGCCCTGTTGGTATTTGCAAACAGACAGGAAAGTGTAAAGAAAAATATGGCACAGGGTTTTGTTCCCTGTTGTCAACTTTTAATTTATGGGATGGTAAATAAATTAGGACATGCTTTCGCTCCCGTGTAAAGCTTGTGCTCCAGAGGTAGATAGATAAGTACTCACTTATTGTTTCCTGTGAAGACAGACAGAAAGTGAAAGCATTTGGCTCTCTCCACATCACAGAGGAGACATGATGAGGCTAAAAGCAAATTCCTATGCTAATCCACTGACTGACTACCCGGGCTCGTCTCTTTTTCTGTCCTTTTTCATTGTCCTATACTATGTGCTGTCGTTTAGTCAGTATACTTTGTACCTATGTATGTAACATGTACTATGGGTTGGGATGGATGGATTCTTCACCTTTTTTTGGGCTCATCCAATAAATTTTAGTGAGTTGGGTGTAGTGGGATTCTCCTGGGTTGGAATGGTGAAAAATTATAGCGGCATAAAATATTTGTGTAGGGTTTTTTTCAGGTAGGTTGCAGCAGGTTTGAAGTTTGTTGTACCAAATGAAACGAAAAGTGTATGCAATTAATTGTAGTAGCAACTATCGTTGCGGTACATTATTTTGGATGAGCAAGGAAGGATTTTGGAATGTGAAATTGTTAGTTTTTGATCCTATCTATCTGATTATTATGCAGGGAGAATCCTTGGGCTGCTTTAGAGTCATGAGTTTATTCAATTTTCAGGGGCTTGTCTGGATTATTGTTTGCTTTGCAAAACTGATGTAAAAGTAGTAGTGACTGACTGACTGAGTGAGTGTGCCCTTTTCTGTTGAGTAAATATTGTAGACAGTGTGCAATTAGTTTCTTTAGTTGTTTTGTAATGTGAAATGTCGAATGTTATGCAATGACATTGTGAAATAAACCTCAGCAAGAGGGTATTACGACGAAGCCGGGTTAGGAATTATTTATGTTAATATTACAAAAAACCAGTAATAATAATTAGGGGTTTTTATCGTTTTTCGGTAGTCTCATCAGCTAGTCTT
>Ga0210040_10001450_pt1 | contig 35738 bp, 20 predicted proteins | sample CryGeyCG12114_NA_FD_185462 | JGI IMG/M metagenome (GOLD analysis project Ga0210040, IMG submission 185462) | Groundwater microbial communities from aquifer - Crystal Geyser CG19_WC_8/21/14_NA (SPAdes) (version 2) | ecosystem: Environmental > Aquatic > Deep subsurface > Groundwater | place: USA...
AGCAAGCTTAATAATTTTCGTTAAATAGAAAATAAGAACAACTCATTAGTGTTAAAACACTTAACATTCACGCATGAAAAGCTGTAGCTAACACGGCATTTTAGGCTTTTTTCCTTTATGCCTACTTCTAAAGAAGCAATGTTTAGCCTTTTTCGTTCATTCCCTGTCAAAATCCTAATGTTATATCTCTATAGGTTACTTTAATGTCGAAATCCCACACTGAATCCCTATGGGTTGCTTCCCTGTAAAAATCCCATATTAAATTTATACGGGTTGCTTGCCTGCGATTGATATCTGCCGGACTCATCGCCTTTTTTAATTTCTAAAACTTAGCAGGACAATTAAGTATGCTGTATGCACGATTGGTTAATTATATTTTGCGATAAGCAAAACGCATTGCAATTCACCACTAACAAACAATTTGTTGGGTTTGGATGACAACAATTGATCGTCGAGACCTGCAGCCCTAACAGATACAAAAATCCCATGTTAAATTCTCAATCTCGGTTTGGTCACTTACATAGGGGGATAGTCACTAACTAAGTAAGTTAATTATAAAGGGTAATGTAAAACGCATTTATGCGCGAATAACATATTGGTTAACTCTAACGCCGCTGATGCCTTAACCTGCACCGCTGCAGTTCAAATGCTCTAATACTGTATTGTTGAATTTCGACGTCGCTCAGAAAAATATTTGTAAAAAGAAATGTAATCTTATGTTAACTTGAATAACAATTTTCCAAATGTAGATTTGCTTGAATGCTGAAGTTGGAGGCCAATCACCAAATATATGTGCAACGCTTCAAATTACAATTGCACTACAACTTACAGTAGTGATAAGGAAAACTCCTCGTTTAGCTGAAAGGTTAGATGGAAGGTTTTGTCATCAAATAGATTTTTGTACTCACCTTCGTCAAATAATCAACCTAACCAGAATAGCAAACTTATCATGAGTTATATGCATAATGAAATGAAACAAAAAGCAATAAAATTACATTTTATTTTTTATAAAAAAAGTTTCGAAGTAAATAATGTTTTAAAAACCGTCATGTTTGAGAAAAAAAAATTTCGATTCTAATATTGTAAATACAGTTTCAAATTATGCTGTAGTTTTGTCGGAAAGCTTGGCAATTAGTAAGCCTGAAGTGAGCGTTAGTATATAGATGTAATTTATTGCAGTATCTGTAGTTCATGGGATAATGAAGTGAAGCTTTTAGACACACAGTAACATTTAACATTCTGATCTGACTATGATCATTACTTATGTGCAGACATGAAGGTGTGCATAAAAATACACATTACTGTCTGTCCACCAATATTTTATGTTTTTGGCTGCATGGAATTTAGAATTCATTTCCTAGATTATGTCACTACCTTTTTTTCACTTCATATCCAGTTTCCAGCAGTGAAGCTAATCATTTCCCGTATAGTATATAGTGTGGTTTGACATGAACTAATCCTACGGCTTACTTACGTTGTTACATACGAGCTGTTAATAAGCGAAGCTGTCAAATTTTTGGCACCGTACTTGTAAATTCAATGTGTATTCCCAAAAATGAATCAAGCGTTAGGACTCATTAAAGCGAGAGTATACACTTGTTCCAAAGGCGGAGGGTCGACATAAATTTCATGGTGCTCTTTTTTTCGGATTTCTTTATTATGTAGCGATTAGCTACATTGGAAATGCTCTGTCTGTCACGTTCGTCCGTCCGTCAGCCGTCTTTTTCACGAATGGCTCATTGGATCGGAGTAAAAAATTTTCATACAAAACTCTAGATTTATTTTTGGTATTGTAGATGTGTAAAGATGAGCAAAAACCGTGAACTAAATGTTTTTTTTTAATTCGGAGGGTCAATTTTTGTTGTTGTAATTTAAAAGGGATATAAAAATCTGATATAATACATATATAAATATATAATACAGTATAAATATTAATGTAATCGGTAATGTTGATTTCAAATATTGCAGCAAAAGTTCACCAAGATAAAACTGACTAATTTGGTTTGCTACTTTTGCAAAATCTCCAATGCGTGCAAAATTCGAAATGCGTTCGATAGTGATCGTGGACTCACGAAAAAAAAGTGCAAAGGTACATAAGCCCTGTATCATGATAAAAAGTGGCAGGGGGTTCCACAAATCTCCCTTTATGCTAAAAAAAATAAAAATAAAATTAGTAAAACGGAAAACTTCATGATCTGTCAAAAAAGAATAAAACCAGCTCATATACACCTATTGTTTGAAACGCAGCTACTACGTTATGCTTCAAATGCAAACCAGGTATAGGTCTTCATTGCTTTCCGGAAAGATCTGCCGGTTGGTAATGATATTATCAAGAATTAAGCAACTAATTAGATTATACAGGAATTACATATGAAATTAAATTAGCGGTAGAAGACCCATGCATGTGTGGATTTAAACAAAACATACCTTCATTGCAAATAAGTGCAACTCAACTTGTTTCATTGTTTTTGACAGTTCTATTCATTCAATTTTTCCAAACGACTGTTTGTACGTTCTTTCACTTTTCTACCGCTACATTCTTATATCTGTTTTACAAGCAGTTTATTCCCCATTACATGAGACACTAAAATGGAGTGCCCATTTGCTATATTTATGCATGTGTGTGGAAAGTATGCAAACATTATTACTATTTTCTAGTAGGTGGCAGTGCGTACAACCTTGCAAATAGGTTATCTCTGTGGAGAGCAACAAATTACGTGCTTCATATACGCACTTTTTGGTGCACTGTCTTGATTCCCATGTTAATTTTCTTGCATGTTTAAAAATAGTTAAAAATATGTAGATTACACGTGTCGACGGAGCGCAACATTATCTATTTGTACGCATTCATAGTTGTGTATCTGGTGTGAGTCTGTTCGTCTCCGAATAGCCAAATGAATTGCTCTGTAGCGAAATCAATGCAGGTAAATTAAAATTGCCTGTGCGTCATACATTTTGTAACATTAATGCCATTTCAAGCAGCTGCTATTCATTTATTACTATCCAGTAATGAATATTTTTACCTCTACTAGCCTCTGAACTACTTGTTGGTACAAACTTTTAAATAATGTTTTTCATGCAATGCATTTCAATTATCAAGGTAAATTAATTCCAGCAAAATTGGTAACACATTTTGATCAATTTGCTTCAAAGTATTCACCCACAAAAATGTCTTTTGATAAAAGCCGTATAAAACACAAGCACTGATTGATTGTTGAAGCCTACAAAGTCAGAAATAGCAAGATTACATATGAAGCTCGTGAGCAAGTTTAAGAGATCATTTTCTGACGTAATTTGCTGAAATTATTAAAATGCCTTTGGAGCTATCTGGAGCGTGAAGGCGCAAGTTACTAAAGAAACGGTCGTTATTACTGTTGTGAGAATGAAAAAAAAATTTGACATGAGGCTCAATAACATTCCAATAGGCATACGTTGAAAGTGAGAATTGGAAATCGTTCACCGATTCCAGCTAAAAGACTGTTTGCATCATCATTTAATTAGTGCATAGTTTATAATGGCTTTACATTTTGCTTTTAGTATTTTTGGTTTGTTCAACTGTTGAACGGAAAAGTTTAAAAGTCATTATTTTAATTAGTGTTTGCTTTCCAACTGTCAGTAGTCAGTGGAATAATTAACAATCAATATAACTTGTCCTGTATGTTTTTATCATAGAGCACTATCGGGATAAGTGAGAAGCTAAATAATATTTCAGGCAAGGTTGGAGTGGAGCTACTGGGTGAGGCAGGTTGGCGGCTACATTTTGATTTCAATGACTATCATAATTATTAGTTAAAGTGAAAATTATTTTTATCATGTTCCCCGTGGATTTTACTAACTAAACGTATCCTTTGTTTCTAAAAATTATTTCTGAGAAGCACTGAACACAAACACACAATTAAAAACTGACGACTTAAAGACTGACTATCTCCGAATAATAATTATCAATACGACAGTTTGCAAGCTCGGATGAATTGTTCATTTCTCACTATACAAAAAAGGTATACAAAAATACCCTATATATATGAGATAAATTAATAATGCTCTGCTCAATTACAATTATCTATATTCCCACTATGAGTATTACTAGTATTCATGAATTTCTTTTCTTTTGTATTACCTAATTCTCTTAGCTTCTTTGAACTTTTACTGTTAATTATATCTATGAATAAGCTATCATAATTTAAAGTAGCACTATTTACTATTCAAATAATAAATAATTTAATAGACTGCTACTAATGTTCTCAAAGTGTAATGACCTATTAGATAGGAAACTTTGAACGAATAAATAAAAAAAAAAAAAAAAAAACTGTGAACTATTTCCATTTGTACTTACTATAATCATCAATAGGCATGCAGTTGCCTCTGCGCAGCGGTACCATACTCCACCCTCATACAATAAATACTTGTCATTAGCTTTAGGGTATAAAAGTCATATTCGGACCGTTTCGAAATAAAAGTTTCAACTTTGTGGTGAATTTTTCCTATCACAATGAAACAAAAAAGATATTTTTATATGCCATGTGCAAAGCAAACAAAGTTCGCTATGTTTACAAACCGAAGTTGGCTGATTTATGCTACTTTGAAACTTCATGTTAAACAAAAGTCTTATTTCAAAAGTCTTACAGTGTCCTGCCGTGCCGTTTTACAACAAGCAATTAGATTTTTTAATCATTAAATAATTTGTAGAAAATTATTGTAAATAATAATATGTTTGTGGATTTAATAAATTCTTGTTATAATTTATATATGAAAAATAACTCCATGCTTTTTTACGCAACTTTCATACAATACTACTGCTATATCAAAACGTGCGTAATTTTTTTTAAAGTAATTTAATTAATTTTATTTATTTCATTTTATTTTTAGAACCAAATTTTTAATGGCAGCATATCTGTACTAGTCTGACAAGTAAACAAAACACAAAAATCGTTAGTCTGATCCACCCCTAGAACACGGCTATGCCTTCCACGTCTAACAATATTCAAAGCCAAAAACTAGAAAAAACGATACCATCGGACGCATACTTTGATTTGTGTAAATCATTATAAGCAAATACGAAAAACCCATTTGCGATTAAATTTCAAAAGACGATAATAAAGACGCAGACAAGTATTAGCATTCGTTTCTTGCCAGAAAACTGATTCAAAACATGCACATCAATTGTAATAATCACACTGATAAAATATTAAAAGGTATGTATGAAATGTGAACACGAATCTATTTTAGTCTGCCCAATCTTAAAGAAAATCATTAAATTATTTAAAAAATGATAATACAGCTTTAATCTTACAGTTTGTTCTCTATACACACAAAAGTGTGAAGATCGCTACGAAAAAACATGGCTGTAGATTCTACGCACAAAAACACCAGATATGGTGTGGTAGCAATAAAATATTATCTCTCAAACATAAGAAAACATGCACATGCCAAAACCAAGTAAGTTAAAATGAAACAGTTGCGACAAAGTTGTCGAACTTTGCTTATCATAATTACCGCTGCTGCATGACTCCAAAAAACGAGTCCAGCTAGCAATTGCTGATATATAGAACTCATAATGTTTTTGTATTCCATATGAAATGCAACATTTTACTACCGATGTTTCATTGGATTACAATTAAATTTTGTGGATGAATTGTGTTTCCATCTCAGCACAGTCAGATAATAGAGAACTAACCTCAGATACATTTAGAATGCAGTTAAATGCGATATCATGGCTACAACTACTAACATGAATGAATTTAGGGTGGACAGTAATAAGCTGCTTTGAACTCATTAAAGCTAAAAACCAAAATAGTTACAGATAGCTAACTATCTTCCATAATCCACAATCTTTTGAAACCATGTCACACTTCAGAGTGGTAAAAAAATCTTTTTATGATCTTTCCTGTTTATTCAGAACGCGAGCAACATAGATAGGATGAAAAAAGTGTTGAAATTAGACACGTTTGTGAAGGGTAAAACTACAAAACCAACTCCAAATGTTCACTCCAAAGAAAGTAAGCATGGTGCACTGGGATGGTGTTTAATATTTGTCTGTTGCTTTGTTATCATAATTTCTAACCAACCAGTCGACAACAAAATGTGCATTAATGACAGATTCAAATGACATGAGTTGGTTTCACATTATTATTCTGTTGACAAAATTTGGTGCAATAGGTATAATTTGGTGCACTGGCGATTGCACGACTCTTGTAAACTGAAGCAGCAACAATTATATGCAATGTATAGATGCTGGAGGAGCCACTAGAAATTTGAATCTATGGGTTCATATTTAATGTACTTATTATCTAATTCAAGCTAAATGTCATGTTTGATGTGCTAATATTTTTAACTTTCCATGCTTCACTGACTGACTGGCTGGCTGCAACTTCATGCTACTTTGTTTTTCTCACTCTCATTTTTTTTCTATTCCGTATGATCACTGTACTGTGTAACAAAGGCGCATTCCTTTCCATAACTATATAATACTATGTAAAACAGCAGTCCGTTTTCTCATATTTGATGCTGTATCGTGTGCACGCAGAGAATGCACAATGTACATAGTGTCTAAATCAAACATGCGTTGAAAGTTGTATTGTAGTAATGTAACATTATTATTACCAGCTCTGTGTCACTTGCATACACATATAAAGTATAGTGTAGTATTGAAATACGTGTTTTCATATTGTTCAAAATTTTCACTGCAAGAAAGTCCCTGCACACATATGTAGTATATTGTGTCCGGTTCCTTATTAGTTGTGTGTGATGTTTGTATTTTTTTTCAAAAACTTCATGCATGGGTAGCTAAGTACGCATGCATAAATGTAGGTTATTTTTATGAATTTTATCACTTTTTATGCCATGCCATGTAACTCTCAGTTTACCATTCTCCACTTTTTATTATGTCGGCTGTCTCGAATCTCATTTATTTTTCCTCCATTTAAGGGGATCTATCACCTAACCAAGTGAGCACTTTGTATCTTTTCCGCTCATCATCTAGACAACATGCGTATGTATGTGTATGCACACAGAAGCACTACCGAAAGAATTCAATTTCAATCGTCCATTTAATCCTTGAATGCAAATATTTTTTCAATGTTTTATTACCAAAGTCATATAAGCTTTTGTTTGCCCATAAATTTATGAACCAGGGAGGAGTAAGTGCTCATTTGCGTTTTGCAGATTGAATTAAACTGGTATAGGAAGGCAACATTTCCATCCAGTTTTATGTAATCATGCATGCCAGTTTTATGAGCTATACGCCATTTGTATCAAAAATCTGTCCCTCTTGCTTCGCTAATGCCATCCATTAGAATTCCTATTGCAACACAGGTCAAACCCAAAAGCTTTAAACTTTTATTCATAAAGTGCTAGGAAAACACTTAATTATTTGTTCAATTGTTTTTCTGTCCCAATAAAAAAACAAGATATATTGCAAACTGCCAATAATTAAATCATTAAAATGCATACCTCGTTATCCCACAGAAGTCACTGACGTTTTCTTATCAATAATTTTCTCATAAAATTTGTATTAGGTATCCGTTTGTATCAATTCATTCATTTACTTCTACAACAGATCAATGACAATTCATTTGACTCTAATCAATGCCCATATGAACGTTGGATCCGTGAGAACTAACGGAGTGCACACATGACACACATATAGCGCATACCAGGATCCAGGCTTCTATATCAATAATTCGAATCAATTTATCAAACCGAGATAGCAGTTTTGGTAAACATCCAGAACTTGGTTCATATTACGCTAGATTGAAAAAAAAATCCTCGCCAACATGAGTGGACAATCCAATTGGACTTTATAAAGGTCTTCAATTGGTTGAACTTGCTATAAATCTAATCAATCATACCATCAAAGTGACTAAAAAAGCTCATACTTTTGACGCCATTCCATAGTCACACATTCATTCCAACCGTAAACTTTCCAGTAGTTTTCCACTCCCTTTGTATTTCATTCTATAGTATGTACATACAAACTAACCAAAAGCTAAAAAATTTGTCCGACCGAAAATGTCAATAATTTTAATAGCTAAGCTATATACAAGTCACAATTTGCAAACTACATTCTATTATTATTGTTCAATGAACCCTTTAGATAACTGAAAACCCGACTCTGTCCTAAAAATTTATCCACAGGATGATAAGCTCTAGTAACGGGCCTTTATGAGCAATGATTACTGCAATTATATCCCGAGATAACATTTTATTGGATTCTAATTGTCAATGAGATCGTGTAAAAGGAGTTCAACCATGTCAGAGATTATCATCCTCTTACAAATTATGTATATGTATATGTGTGCATGTAAATAATGCATGGTTAAATTGAGTATGACACGACTGTGCCTATAGAGGATTGATTCAAACTTTACATAGTACGAGCCTATGTAACCAAGATTTTTACTAATGTAATTCACTAACTATAGTATACATTAACATAGCATCAAGGCGTAATCACCTTGTTGGCAATAATTACGATCACGTCTGTCTCTTTTGATGCTATATGGTAGTTTGCATGACGTGAGGGAGTGATAGCTCTGAAATGAATATTCTATTTCATTCACTTAGTAGCGTAGGATGAATGTGTTGACTTTCATTAAGAATTTTTAGAAATGCCATGTTGAACGGCATGTGACACGGCACTATAGCGATGCTTTAGCTGACTGGTTAGTTAGTTACTTTTGATTCCAAAAGTTAGTGTTAAAACTCAATTACAAGCAAATCCCGGTATAATGGATACTATTTGATTGCATACATGACCGTTCGAAATGCCACTGTAAGGAGAAATCCATTGTATTGATCATATAGATGGATCCAGATTCGGTCCGGCAAATTTTATCCATTATAATGAGAAATTATATTACATTGGAACTCTACTATATCGGAATTTACCTGTAGTTAGAAGTGGATAGAAAACAATGAAAGTTTTAGTTTGAGATTTGTTTAGTTAGCACGTGAAAAAGTCCATGCAGTAACAGAAATATAATAAGTTTTTAATTGTTTGGGAATTTAATAACTACTAATTGTAGCGAAATGAGAAAAGTTTTTTTTGGTATGCATGGAAGTCATCCAACAGCGTCATCAAAAAAAATCTTTTTCACACTGGTTATTAAATTAAAAAGTGGTTTTCACTGAATAATGGGAGTGTAGAAAGTGCACGCAATCAGTCTATAGGAATCTATTAAGTGTAATCAGGAACAAAGGGAGCAAAGTATGACGATAATGATGAACAAATGAAAACACAGTCGAGTTTGTTCTAACAATTAAATTACAATGCAATTTGTAATCATTGTTGTACGATTTCCTGTGAATAAAATGTTCACAACTCTATATAATTGTATTTTGGAAAATAAATGAGACCTTAATAAATTTATACCTTATTTATACCTATTACCTTTATAGACCGATCAACATTTTATTCCTGTTTTTATAACTCAACGGCTGTCATTTTTACGTTAGCACGTGCTTACCATATTAGCTTTTAAATAAGGCGTAATACAAATATGAGGAACAAACAAGCACACTAGATTTACATGCCACAAAAATTTAAATCAGTCAATTTACTTTTTTCACTCAGGTTTTTTCTTTGAGATGAACAGACTCCTACTTCGTCTTTTACTATTATTATCCCATTCTTGCTTTCACTTTAGGATTTTCAACAATGATTCACCTTCATATTGAAACCCGTTCAAAAACAAGATTGGGCAGTAAAAATAGTACCATGAAGATTTGCATCAATAAATCATATCCAAAATATAGAATGATAACAAATAAAGAGAAAATCGCAGACAAAAAAAAATACCGAACGGGATTTACTTACATTGATAGCTATTACTACGCTCCGGCGCTGTTTTTGAGAAATATGATAACCTAATATGTGCTTGTACGTAATATAGACTATTGACAAAAAATAGAACAATCTGGAAATTGGCAATGCTACTGTTCTTTTCATCTTTATATTCAATCAATAGTGCAATGCATCGTTATCTTGCACAGCTCACTTTAACCAACTATAACTAACCAACTGCAGGCAATTTATTTGCATCCGAAATATGTCTGCAGACAAACTAAGCACAGTTTTGCTTAGTTAATAATTATTATCTAATGAAAATCCCTTGGAAAAAACATATTATAGACCATAAGAAAACACACATATCAATATGTCGCATTATGTCAAGCATTTTTCTTGAGAACAACCAGTCTAATTGCAAGTCATGGTAATAACTCAATCAGTTCGTTCCGACTTATATCTTCTCAGTCAGTGCATCGCTGCATTACACAATGCACATTGCGCGTAAATACGAGTTGCAAACAAAGTGTGGGAAGAAAAACAAATTACCTAACTTATGGGTTCACGGTTAGTCATCATATGGTGATGGATCACACAATTTTAAAAAATTTTATAAACTGATCCACTTGGTGCAATAGAAATGCACTTTTGAATATTGCCAATCCATCACTCAATAAATTAACTGATAGACTAATTGGTGGATTCAAGATTGAAGCTAGAATACTTGTTTATCTTGATCAAAGCATATTTGAGACATATAGCTTTATTATGTGCAAGTTGGTTAGTTACTTAGTTAGTTAGTTACACGATGGAATAACAAGTTCTGGTAAAAATTGCGTGCACTTATTGAAGAAAGGGATATGTTGCATGCACAAGCACTATATGGATCACGTATCTGTCGATCAATCGAGTTAAAAAGGAAACTATAGGTTGGAAACAATGGGTGTATGACCTACACTGGTGAGTTAGTTTTGAAATGAGTAATAAGACATTTGGTGGAAACATTCCCTGCCTGACGAATTTTCTTTCTCCAAATATATTACAGCCCAATTACTATGAACTCAGGGAGTGAGTGAGTGTTTTGAGAAATGAGTCAAGTTTTTGTCGTTTTGATTAGTAAATGAGAATGCTTTTCCTTTGACGTGAAATATGGGTTGCACCACAAACTTGGTAAAAAAAAGTTTCAATCAATATTTTTACACTTTTTAACTCGCTCTCCGTGTTTCAATGTCATTTGTGACAAGTCCAAGCATTTGTTTGAATTTGTGTTCAAAACGAATAGTGTGTTATAAAAGGAGTGAGTAAGTTTCATAAAACATTACAGTATTTTTTATTTTAGTTATAATCATATACATTTTTGATGCATTAAAACTCGCGTGTGAGGTTTATCAAACATTGCAATCACATTCTGAAAGCACACAGCTTGTGCTCCTGCAAGTCGCTAGTTTATTACTTTATATCTTCAAATATGCTTTTGGTCTATAAGTAAACTTGCGTCACGAATTAACTCCTATATTTCTGACTCTTGGAATAATAAAGCGTCTGGATATTAATAGAAAGAATTTCATATTTATAATACTACATAATGTTTAAAATTTTATGCTTGCAGTCATTTTTGAACATTCTAGCTTATTTTTACATATGATTTAGCCCGAAACAAGGTTGCTTGCTTATGACCCGCTTAAATTCGGCTAACATGAAATTCACAATAGCGTGATGACAAAAATTCATCAATTTCTTCTTGCATGGACAATTTTAGCTGCAATCATTCCATTCTGCAACCCCATATGCATGTATGCATGCACACTACATATATGTGTGCCCGTATGTAACTTTAGGATCAGAAGAATTCAAATTACTAACTCAGTAGACATGGGAAGACTTTTGAAAGTAGTTCCGCACAGGATAGAGCAAGAGGACAGCTTGTGTGGTGCAATGAATGATGGAAAGACATTGAAGAAGACCAAAGCAACTTGAGAAGAATCCCTTCAAAAACTCATGCATATTGATGAGATGAGCAAAAGCTACCTTGTCACATGCTAGTGACATGTTCCAACGATAGGTTCAAAAAGTGCAATCTTAGCTGTTGACCACCTACCTGAAAAAGGTTTTACTTTCACATGATTAATGTGCTCCAAAGAGCAGATAAAAAATAGTTCATTCACAGGAGAATCTAATAGCACGTTTAGAAGGGCTCTCTTCAAGTTGAGCATTCATAAACAAATAAAATAAATAAACCTGTAAAATTTTATGAAGGGCAAACAAATCGTAAATGTACTCACTAGCAAAAAGTTAGACACTATTATTGCAGAAAATACCTTTATTGTTATTGTAATTGGATATTGTATACTCATTAATTAAAAAAACTACCACACATGAAGAATATACATTTACTTTTGCCTGTAGTTTATAGCTGCAGTTACTAGTCAGTTGGTTTGCTAAATCCGTGTTTTTCCCAATCAACCAATAATCGATTATAATAATGACAACAATAAGTTTTCATTGTGACAGCCTATGATTTGGTTCTTGCATACTTATATAGTTAGTATATGATGTTGATTGAGCAGTAGCAGTACACAATGTACTCTGTAAAGGTACAAACAAGAGATCCAAGCAGTGAACCACAATGATCAAGTGTACAAGTTGTATTGCATACACGATGGGAATTAAAAGTTCCTTGGAGCAAACTATTGGTGCATCTTTAGCTCACAGCTAGACACTGGCAGTTGCTCTTAATTATTCAATACAAGAGGAATAGTACAAGATTAAAAAATGCAGAAACTCGATTAATGATTTTTAAGTGAAGGAAGGAGTGTTGACCAGTTTGCATTTGCATATGAAGGATTGTTGTACGTTGGAGATCACGGCAGTCAAAGTAATCACATTTCAGCATTCGCGATGATCTATAGGTAGGTGAGTACAGTAGTAAAAGTTAGTTCATCCTCCACGATTCATCACTGTTTGCATTAACTACAGATGTGCTCTCAAGCAGTTGATCGATAGAGTTGTACACTGATTCCAAGCCTTGAGCTGTTTCCACATATGGGGGTGAAATCAAAAAGGCAATTTTTTTGCACATTTTGTACCCATTAGTTCCTAGTTTCCTAGTATGGGAGACTGCCAAGCCAACTGGGTAAATAACTGACTACCTATCTATAGGCAGTGTATTAAGTCAGAATTAATGATTGATCTAAAATTATTAGAGCAATCAAGTTTGCAATTAATGGATCTAGAGGTACTAAAGTCTTGTCTACCGTGTTTTTTCATTTAATACTATCTTTATGTGCTGTGTATTTGAAATAAACCGGCTTTATTTCTCGAGCCATTGGCATTGGATGGGAATGAATTTGTTTGTGGTGCACGATGAACTGATGACCAGAGAACCAAGTATTTATGCACGGAGATCAAATTTGTAGGATATCATTAGGAGAAAGAATTTTTTTGTAAATACAATCTCATGTCCCTCTTTAAACAATGGAACTTGTTATGCGATGTGAGCAGAGTATGAACGGCACAGGGAAACTGGTTTGAGCGCTGAACAATTACATTTGCAGAAACACAAGTAAGATGATGAAAAAAGGGAACGATTGCTAGTATTCGTCAGATTAACCGTGCGCTTTTTTTCACTGTCTTAGATTCCATCCAGTTTTGTGAGTAAAACGAGTAATGGGCATCGGCGTACGTACATATACGTGATACGTGTGTACAGCAAAGCAATGGAATGTGTGATGCAAGGACATTTTGATAGGAGGATGAAAATTTGTGAATTTTGATTCATGCACTGTTTATACACGGTTTTGCAATAAAAATGAAACCTATACACTCTTCTCTCGCAGACTTGTTCTAATCAGCTACAATAATGTATTTATTTACTAATGTCATGATCTAACAAACAATAAGGATTCCAAATAATTGGTTGTGTTTGGATCCAGCCAACATGAGATGCATGATTCGGGTGTAACAGTCTACAGATTATATAAGCCAGTTTACAAATCCACTTTTTTATAGGCAAGTAAATAAAACTGTATAAACTAAACAGGTGGCGTTGTTCAACACAGTGAATCAATTCTATTCAATTCCTAACTACTTGGACCTAGAGTCATGAGATACTTGAAGTCGTAATTACATCAATCTGCTCCATCCATTTGCATCAGCATAGTAAAACAGCTAAAAAAATTGGAAAAAGTAGTAAACACTGTTTCATGGGTGTAGCATACACCCTCCCATTCCCTCTTGGAAAAATGTAAAAGCCAAAATATCTCATTAACAAACAGTAATTGACAAGTGAGAAAATTTGACAAAATAACTTACTGCAATCCGACTTTTGAACAACACCATGCGTACTACAAAATGCATTATTGCACTTGTCAAGTGACCAATTGAATCCAACCTCTGTACTGCTCTTATTGACTAAATGCACATTAAAGCCTTGCAAAGGTTGAATGGTCAAAAGACATATACAGGTTGAATTCAAAGAAACTTGTCCGCCCAAAATGCAAAATTCTCTTGCTCCCTTGTATACAGCGATTTCAACAGGTACACCCAACATGACAGCCAGCTAGAGCAACAAGTGAAAAATGCCTACCCAGCCAGCAAGCAACCAAAAGTTAAGTTGCTCTCTGACTGACTCGAGAAGATGTTCCCAGCATGCACTGTGAGATGCACTCACTGTGCTACCAACTAACTAACTACCACAGTACACAAGATGCGCTTTATAAAACCAAGTATTTATGTAAACATTTTGGACTGTCTTAAGTACAGATGCGAGTCAACATGAGCGTTCAGTAAAATCATTCAAGTCTTGGTGAAAACATCATCATCATCATCTGGTGCAGCCTACATTCAAATCTTTAGTCACTTTCCAAATGCATAGTTACTCACTGTAAATTGTGAACTCATTGTTTAAAGACACAAACACACTCATTGTTCAAGGGAATTCCAAGCTACAGTTCTCGACAAAGCAAAAATCGCCATAATGCTCCCCCTACTGGAAAAAGTTAGTTACTCAGTTATGGGAACCAATTAGGGAAATTTTCACTCATTTCCCAGCTATACATTATTACGTGCGCTTGAACGCCGATACAACGACAAGTTAACTCGGTAGGCCAGTTACAATCTGAATTACTTACTAACTATAACTAACTATTGGCTTTAGTTAGTTGGTTACCATCATCATTTACTCTTTTTATCGAAAGAATTAAAGCAGTGGACCCACGGATTCTCTAACTAACTACCCATAGTTTGTGCTAGTACCAAAAACGGACCACTTTTGTTAGCTGAGTAAGTTGCTTACTTACTAATTAACCAACTAGCTACCTAATGTATAACTTTTATTGGTCTATTACCAATTAAAAGACCCAAAATTGTGTGTGCCTCTTTCTGCCTTTTGTGGTGTGCTCTCTACGTGCATGTGTATTTACAGAAACACATAATACAGACGATTGCATTTGGCATGCATAAAGCACTGTGCCTGTGTTTTTCTTGCGTATTATATGTGGGACCCGAGTAGTGAATGAGTGAGTGAGTGAGTTAGTCTACTCATCACACATTTGTCCCCCCACATGTTGTATACGGAGAGTTACATTTAGACACAGGAGTGCAGGCCAAATACACATTTCATCAACCTAACTAACCAACTAACTACTACTAACTAACTAACCAACTTGAAAGCTCATATCATGACATGCAGAGTGAGACCGCTCCACTAGTGTTACTCGAGTGTTGACGCTGTGAACAAGTGTGCGTTCAGCTACATAACAATAACCATTGGTGTTACACTTTACAACTTGAAAAAAAGTCCAGGTGGAATAGTTAGAGTCTCTATTCTGAGTCAGTCAGTAATTAACTAGCTAACTAACACTTCTCGTGGTGTACAAAAGGAAATAAACTTTTGTCACCAGTCATCGTTTATTAACTCCTCATTTATTAAACTTGTTCAGTTCCTGTGGTCCAGAGTCGGCATTTTATCACTATGAGGATGGAGCCACCCAGAGCTCACTCATCTGTTATCGTCAGGACTACCTGCGGGCATCTACATTGGAATCTAGTGGCCATCTACTCCGTCCTGGTCTTGTTCACATTATCACATGGACGACCCTCATCCTCTCAACCCATGGACATTGTTCCGGTGCCACCTGTCCACTCTGATCGCTTCTCCACCACCTCGTCTTACCTGACTTTGAGCTCCCGTCCCAGTAGCCACTTTGTGGAACTTATAGGCACCGGCTCCTCTACGCTAGAAGAAACCAGTTCTCAAAAGGTCCCAACTGGCCCCCACAAGATCATGTCTTTGAACCCAGAGTCCACCGCTGTACGGCCCTTCTACCAGAACCAGGGCAAGGTGAGACACATGCAGCAAGATCCAGAAGGAAATCTCCAGTTGTACGAGGAGGATGAAGAAGATGACGAAGATGAGGAAATGGAAGAGTCTCAGTTGATGGACAAGTTCAGAGTGAGTGTGCTCACCGAATTGGGCTATCCCCGTGAGTACATACAGGCGAACCATGACATCAGAAATACGGTGAGTAGACAACTTTTATTTTGTATCTAGCCACAAACTAACTAACTAACTAACTAACTATGCATAATAAACATTCCATTAACAAAACTCAGTCAGTCAGTGAGTACCACACAAATACACAACACACACCCTTGAAGAAATTGTCACGCTTTTACTCAACTAGATGTTGTAGTGTAAACATATGTGTGCATAAGGGTAGGGATGCATCTAATAATACCTACAGTAAAGTTTCCTGTCAAAGATTTTAGATTGTGAGCGCATCTTTAGCCTGGACAAGTTGTCCCCTTTTTTAGGAGGTCATTGTTTACTCACTCTGTCTCTAGAGTTAGTTAGTTAGTTAGTCAGGTGTAAATGGATTGAATAATGAGGCCCATATCTTGCATGTGTGACTGTGAGAGTGAGTAAGCATGGTTTTAATAGGTGACCATTGGAATGCGATACTAACCAACTAGCTAGAGGGTAAAATGTTGTCTCCTAACGAGTCAACTAACTATAACTGTAACTGTAACTTATTAGAGGTGTGTGTTATTACTTTGGGGTGTAGGCTGTGCGTTTTAATAAAATGTAGCATTACCTTTTTCTGGAGAAAATGTATGCAATGCGGGCTACCCGGAATGTTGATGCTAGGGCAGCAAAGAATATACACACTGTACAGATAGACATTTGATGATGATAATAGTTGAGTTGGTGTCACTAATCAACTTTGATAGATTTTGGCAAGCCCCTGACTCGGGCTCCATGTTGGTTAGTTATGCAGGTTATACCTTTTGGCTGTCCCATGATGAAACTAAAGGCAAAGTGGCGGTGGTATGTCCAACAGAGTATGTAAATGGAGTAGATTATTAGTTGAGTCGGGGGGCTCAGGCGGTAGTTGACTGCAGCAGGTTTTTCAAGTAGCCCCACACATTAGACATACGCAGAGTGTAGTTTGCTTTCCGCCCAGAGTGCATATAAATATTATGGATGATGAGGCCATAGACTGTAAATTATAGCCATAATTGTTGTTGTTGTTTTTATCATTTGTGCATTCAGACTCAGCATGGGATACATGATAATAGGATGGTAGAGTTTCAAACCGCAGAGTAGTGTAATTAGTGCAAAAGTCTTTCTTGGATTTTGAAATGGAATGCAACCCTAACTTATGTGTTTCATAACTAAGGCGAACGCAATTTTTTATGCCAGTCTTCTGTGAGTACACAATGTTTCCAACTTCTGGGGTAGTAGTTAGTTGCGTGCGTGCAGTCCAATATAAAGAGAGAATCCACCTGATTTTTTGGGAATCCAAGATAATGAGCAATTACTTCTTGTTAATGTTCCCGCTTTAGTTAGTTAGTTAGTTAGTGGGTACTAGTTCATGTACCTGGGCAGACTAAAAGGTGGAAAAATTAATTCCAAGTGCACTTTACATGAGGTAGACTTATTAGTAATTCTATAGGGGCTAATGATCCATGACTTCATTTTCTGTCCTGTAGCTACTATAAACGCTCAATAGCTCAATACTCGGTCGTGCATAGTTGCAAACAATTTCGTAATGAAGTAGTTTTGCCAATTTTTTCTAAAGTGCAAGTTGTTATTAAAGTGATGACTTAATTCCCAACTGTTGATCCTTTTGTGGCCATCTTGTTTGTATGAGTCCAAGGAGTGAGTTGTAGACATGACCATAGTCCATGTCCATGCACTCAACAATGATAGTTTGGCGTGCAACTTGTACTTACGAAAATCATCATGCCACTTTCAATGGACTTGACAAGATTTATTTCAAAAACTGGAACAATTTCATCTGCCATTTTAGCGGTCTACACAATGCAATTACTTTCAAATGTTTCATAATACTCATATGCACCATACTCGCATGGGCAATTAATGGCCCGAATTCCACTTCAATAACTGGTCTCAGAACTCATTTTTAGTTAAACTTGCAAAATAAGTGCTTACAAATTATAAATAATCCAAGTGTCATGAGTAGCATGCACAGTCATGTAAGAGGGCTGCACATTGTGATATATAAATTGCATGCACAACTCTCTCGATCGGTATGTACGGGCTGAAAGGGTGATTAGTCTGCCATAGTTTGTGATGAGACCACAGTGTTCATTCGGTAAAATTTTTTGCACAAAGAATCACCACAAGATTTTTTGGAGGACCCCCTCATAACTAAATTGTATGTTCCACTACACATTGAATTTATGATGATCAGTCAGGTCAGTGCATTCATTCCTAGATCATCTTGACTTCATAAATCAAGTTTTCGTTGTTCATTTTTATCAACGCTGGTTAAATGGTCACAACCAGCCCTACTGACATTTGTTCAAGTCGATGTGGTATATACAGGTTTAGGAGAGGGAAATTAAAAAATTATGCACATAATATTGTTTAATCATTTAGAGGATCCCAATAGTGTCTTTTTTTAAGCTCGACACAGTAGATGAAAAAAATGTGTATTAAAACCTACCACAATGAAGGGAGGGAGATGATGAATGAATGATGCAATGCTTTAATCTCATCGTCACTACTTGAATCACTAACTATATGTATAATGCACCATGTAGAAAGCCCGAGCAATGGTTTTTGTTCTTTAAGTAGGGGTATTCCCATGATCTTAACTTAATGGAATGCAACTTGGAAACAATGCCTGTAAATCAGTATAGCCCACTCCAGAGCAATGGAGGATTAGCTTCCAATACATTTTAAGCCATCACTATAAAAACCAATGTAATCGTGTAAACTTCCACTCATAATCTTTGGATTTACCCTCTCCGTCTACTGGCTAAGACACAAGAGATTTAAATATGCTATAACCGGCGATTTTGAGGTGATAACCATGATGTACTAACTACAACGACATTAGCTGATTCAAGGTAGCTATAACACTATTCTTAGAAATGGGAATATTCCCAACTTGTTGTTTGCATTCACGTGCTAATTGAAATCAATTTTCCATATTTTTTATCAGTGAAGCTAGCTGTAAAGCTGAGGAAAATTTAAAATTCGTCTGCAGATATACCAACTAACTAACTAACTAACCATAGTCATAATTGATAGTATAAGTTAGTTTGTTTATTTGCATTAGCTTCGTTAATACTTACTTACTAACTACACGCGACAGTGAAACTGTTTGTAATTGATGTACATAAATAATATTGTGATATTAAGTCATCATAGTTGCTCTCATAGCAGTAACATAGTCAGTCACTATCATCATCGTATAGTATCCAGTCTGCCTCTTGAATTAAATGGATATACATGACCCATTTACTGGCTAGGATGAATGAAAAAGTGTGAACTATCCATCTTATAGTATATACACAAGACATTGCATACTTGAAAAACCACCTGACCATTTGGTCGATATTAATAGCAATGGAGCGGATTGCCACCGAATTCCGCAAGAAAATGAATTATTAGCTAAACAAAGACGGTCCACGTGGGAGTGAGCGTAGGGGTATTTTGTGCACACACTTATCATATTTTCATTATGTAAGAATGCCATTCATGCCAACTATAAGTCTACTGTTTCTGTTAGAGTATTTCATGGGCCAGACATCACTTTTTATAGACTCCCTTGCTCCAACGGCAGCATATAAACAAAAACAATGGATCTTCAATGCCGGTCAATCAGTTATAAGTAGCTACACATACAAGGGCCTACCCAAACTCTCCTTATACAGTAGCAGCACTTGAGCACTAATTTGTTAAGGCAACTCCCAGCCAGTTTTGTTGCACTCTACTTATTCAACTAACTAATTAACTAACCAACTATGATTTCCGATTATTGGGAGCATCATTAACTGTCAGTTAGTAGTTCCTAATATACGACTTTGCCCCTAACTAACACTAACTATATAAGTTTGTGTCTGTGTGTGTGTAGTGCCATTTCCAGGTCTCTCCCATACATGTATGGGAGCTGGGCTTGGAATTCATGTGGGCTTTGTTGACTTTATGTGTGCCTCCGTGAAATACTTTTTGTGTGTGAATGATGATGTACCTTTTATTTTTGTACTGCAAACTTTTGGTGTCACGAGAAAGTTGAGGCTCAGTCATAAGTCATAAGAACCCGTAAGTCTGTGTGTGGGCATGCATGTGGACAAGTTTACCCAAAAACGACTATGCTCACTAACTAACTACAGTGTATAAACCAAGCTTGATAGACTTTGCTTTGTTCAGTCAGGACCAAATGGGAGTGAGTGAGTGCAATTTTTTTTGCACGGGCAAACTTGTGCAGGGAAGCATTAGTGAGACTAATAGTTTTCATAGGTCGAATCATTACTTTTTTTCCTGCGTGTGTGTTGTAAGGAAATGAAGCATAGCGTTTAAATTGACGGAACAATTCATATGATTTGCGTAGGTGATTTGTTATTGTTTCTGTAGGGGTCTTTGTATTGTATCGGAAATGTGAGTGATAGTCAGAGAAGCAGACATAGGGTAAAACTTGTGTAGAAAAAAGTATGGAATCTTATATGCTTAGTTAGTATGTGATTTTGAATGCGCAATGTAATGCGTGTATGCAATCGGCAAGGACTAGTAAGATGGACGGTGGACTGCACGATTTATTTTTTCGCCGGATTCATGTATGTGATTGATTGTATTTTTTTTTAAATTACTCATCGAGTCACATTAGTATCTTTGTTTTTAAGTATGACTTAATAAGTTAATAACCAGAGAGAAAATATGAGCCATTTCTTTTTTTAGATCCGTTTTTTCTCTGGTGTGCACAGGTTTGTAGACGATACTCGGCTCACTTTACATTGTTCTGCGGAATGTGCAATGCATGAAAGTATATGTAACAGCTTTGTATGTAACATTGCAGAGCTTGGGGGTACTAACTAACTAACACTACATTATAATGTAATGCAGATGGTCATTACAGTATTGCATTCCACAGCTTTTGTAACATTTTCATGCTTGATTACTTACTTGAATAGTTGCTTGCAATTAGCTACTCTTGATTCCATGTTAAAATGTTCAGATGATTCGGTTAGCTGTTCATATTTCATGAAATTATTACGCATATCAAAAAAGGAGATACCCATTATTATGGTTGTGAGTAAGCAAGCAATTGGAATCTCCGTAAAAATGGAATTTTACCAATTTATTGTGTGCATGCAGATATTCAGATATAATGAGGCTCAATTTATTCACTTACTATTCATGGAAAATTGATTGCGAATTACAATATCCGTCATAACCACTCCATTGGCTATTAAATTGAGTTGCTACGTCAGTCTTTAGCACACATTAGATACAAATGGTCTCCGTTTTTTTCCAATATGGGAGAAGGATGGCTTGTAGTTACAAAATCCTTCACTTACCTGTGCGCACTACCCTCCGTAGTGGTTCCCAATTTCTTTGACGTAACAATATCTGTAGTCAGTGGATTTACCATGTATACTGCTCCATATGTAAGGTCAGGAACAAGTTTTCCATGTAGAAGGTGAAAAAATATTAAAGAGGTCAGTACCATGATTCAGTGAGACAACTTTATCCTCAGGCAGCGTTCACTTCTATAGTTCAGCTATGTATAGTCAATGAGTAATTAGTTAGTATTGGTTCCTACCCAATTTACGGTGCACAGGAATGCATACATTGGGACGTAATCAGCCAGGAATGCAGCCGATATTTTGTTCCGTATGATCACTTATTATCAATTTGGTGAATAATTTTACTGGCTCTTATCTTGGATCGCAGGAACTTTGATTGGAATGCTCAAAAAATTCACACATCCCTATTATAAACAAAAAAGCCACGTGCTTCTTGTACATTTTAATCACATATTATTTCACGTTTTGTTCCTTCGTTGGTCTGCCAGTCAAGTTGCTTTTTATTGCTACCTATGCCATTTACACTCGGAGAGCAAAAAGACCTATTTTATACATTTTCAACTTGACTGCCAAACTTGTTTATATTGCACGCGCATTTATTTGCATTACGTTTTTTTCTTCGCCTTTTATGCGACAAACCCTTTTAGTTAGTTAGTGTATAGAGGTAACAATGATGGTTTTTTAGTTGCTCTATAATGAGTTGAGCAAAGTCAGAAGTATGGTGTAAGCCGTAATGAGAGAGTTAATATCCCTTGAAAATACATTCGGTATATTTTTCAACACACATTTTAACCAACATAGATTAGGTTGACTGGACGGCATTTTAATTATCCCATATATAGTTACTTATATTAGCATTTCATAACAGTGTTGACTTTTAACTTTTGATGCACGGTTTGAGTAAATTCCCCCATTTTCGGCAGTATACCATAAGTAAGTGCGAAAACATTTTGAGCCACCTGTTGATATCATGAATTGCTATTGGTTCGGCACGACATGTGCTCACTCGGATTTTCCCCGTTTGACTGGAATCTACTGTATAGACAGTTAGTTAGTAAACAGCAGAGAGGACCTTGATGCAAAAAAGTGATTGGCGAGCGTCCATAATTATGATAAAACTAGTTTGTAACTTTTGGTCGTCCGAATATGTTTAACTATTCCAGTCACGCGTTGTTACTCCGTGTACACTTTTCACAATTAAAATCCTTTTCTCTCCCTCAATAAGCCCATTGAGGGAAACACAGCAGGATTACAAAAAATGTACAATTTAACGCACGAGAAAGTAAATACAAGTTACACCGACCGACCAGTTAATTAATTAACTAATTACAAGGTAAGCATGGGCGTCACATTAAGAATATAAAATTTATCATTCCTTCAAGCAGTTGACACTCATCTAAAACGCTTTACACACGACACAGCAAATGGTATTTAGTTAGTTAGTTAGTGTTGGATTCTCTAATTCCACGAATCCATAATGATTGACTTTCCAACTTGGCATCTTCAAAAGTCGTTAAATTATTTTCACGCTTCCCAATACCAATCGGATCATATTTCTCTAACTAAGAGACTATTTGCCATACAAAAATTTACTGGTGTATGATTCATCCTTTGGATGAACAAATATACACCCGTGTTCATATACATATTTCTCTCTCGTCTATTTATTCAAAAAGAGCATTACTTTTGAAGAAAATACTTTTATGGCACGCTACACAGTAACTAACTAACTTAATCTGCATGGCAAATCACCTCAAGGGAGTGTGAATCATCTTGTTATAGCCATTTACTATTCTTGTGCCTACTAATACTACAACTAACTGACTACAACCAGTTAGTTAGTTAGGGACTCCGTTTGGCGATGGGTTAAACACAGTTTAACAAAGAGATTTGACATCTTGTCTGTTTTGGATGCGTATGGGTCCACATCTTTTTTCGCACACGACAATTATATGTAATCTTGTTATTGACCAGTACTGTTTTTATGTCAACACAAGTTGTGCAAACCAATGTTCCTATGGTGTGATGTGTGTTTGTGTGGCTCAATGGCGTTTCCCTATTATGTGCTATACACTCACTCACTGTGTATAGCTACTATTTAGCCAGTTATTAGTTAGTTAATAGGATAGACAGAAGGCAAATGGTACACCTATCAAGATGGCTTTAAGAAGTGAGAGCAAAGTTCCGTGATTGCATCTAGATAGGCTTGCTTCAAGGCATGTGTTCAGGTATTCCCAAAAAATGTGATCACACTCACTGGCTGCATATTTCGCTGACGTCATTCTCATTTTCAGACCTTATGGACACCCCGTAGAGAGCAAGTCTAGATGCTATTGTTAGTTGTAAACGGAACTGTTCCCATCAATTGGGGATTGCCACTGTTCAATTTGTTATGGTTCATTTCCGGTTATTGACATTTTTTTGCAGAGGCTGCACCACCCCTGCATTTCACACTAACTGAATTGTAGGTAATGCACTAGCTAAATTGGAATTGTGATTGTTAAATAACTTGATATAGTGATTAGATTTTATGTTTAATTAGTAAGCTTGGCTTAAAGCATATGCACACACATCAGCTGCTTATTAGCTTCTAATTTATTATTAGAGAAATATAAACTTTGCAATGGTCATTATTTTTAGGAATGTAGTGTGTAGTAGTATGTTTGACTGCGTGCCAAATGTGTTCATTCATTCTCACGGGAATTGTTTCATTACGGGGTCCCAAAGAATGCTTAGATTGCAAAATAGGACGATTCGACGTGCATTGATAAATAAACTATACTGACTGTAGTAGTGATGCTACTACTTGGGAACTCAGGAAATTCCCAGGCATACTAAATGAGCAGGTCCTGGTTCCTCATTCCCCCCATTTCGTATGCATTCATTTCATACATTGTCAAAGCCAGGTACTTGAATAATTGTCTATGCATAATAGTTATGCCCAAAGTGTGGAGAATACGCACTCGTTAGTGAGTTAGCTCGCTATACTGTATCATCATGTACGAGTGAGTGACAAAAAGATTTGAGAAGTGCAGAGCAGATAGATAACAGTTAGTTAGTTAGTTAGTTAGTTAGTTGGTTCGTTAAAATAATTACGGTCAAGATTATTACGAAATGCATACATTATAACGTAGTTAGGGGCTACAAGATGAGAACCATAATTCCCTTCAACTCTGAACTCTGCACACATTTTTGTCACTTTTCATTTTAACATTTCCATGCATAAGAAAATGTTCAGCGTTTTCAGACTCAAGGATGTAGTTGAACACAAACTCGAGCAAATGAAATGTGTAGATTAAATTTTACGAGCTACCAAGTGCTCGTCTTTTTCTTTCGTTATGTGACTCACAGTACAAGTGTGCTTGACCATATTACATAAACAATTTGGTACGAAAAGTACCAAATGACCTATGTGGTTAGATGCTCATAAAATCATCATCTCATGAGCCATTCTCATCTTGCATTTATCGAATTCATTGTCGTCATTGCGTATACAGATATAAGTTAGTTAGTTATAGCTACTCCGTACATGTGCAGTAGCATTACGTTTTATCTGTTTATAAACATTTCCAAAATTTATTGCTGATTTGTGTACACTACAGAGTGGGCCGCTACAGATTTCTAAAAACTTGGTCTTCAAAACATGGACTTTTGCATGCCTTGTTGACAGATAAGGATTACTTTAATGTAGAACACAAGATGACACTTGTAAATTCTTATCGACTCTGTGTAATCTATATAAGTCAACAATACCGATTGAATTGATTTCACTGACTAAGCAGTCCAGTATAACGACTGGATCCAATAAAGTTTATTTTGAACCATCCAGACTTTACTTTCCGCCAGGCTATGAACATTCCATGTCTCATTCAGACTGGCTGTTTAAATCAATACTTTTGGTAATACTTAGGAATTTTAACTAACTAACTAACTAAGATATTTTTTTGGTTAGTTAGTTAGCATTAGACACATATATTTAAAAGTGCAGGCGTGACAGTAGAAGGGCTCACTACATTGAAAAAAAATGCTGACTGAAGTCGTTTTATTTCTAACTATAGCTAGCTATGTGTAGTTGGTTGGCTACAGTGAGGCCAAGTATAATATTTTGTACAATCATATTTCGCTGACAGCGTCCACCAAATAATAAACGTCAGTCAACAATAGCTATTATGAATGCTGTAGATGGAAATCAGGTCCAGTTTCCCCTCCTGCATTGATAATTTAGCGTAAAAAAGCCATTTGAATGTAGCTGACCTTTCATATCAATGTTTTAGCTGAGCAATATGATTTCTATTATTGTTTGTCTCAAGTTGGTGGTCTTTGGATTGCAAATTTGCAGCTATTTTGGACACGCTTTGAATTTTACTGACTGAAATATAGGACTATGGCACATTTATCCTACCGCATGGCAGTAATAACCCGGCGATAGCAGTTGTGAACAAAACACACTCATTCAAATTTAATAAAATGGGGGTTCTAGTATTTCATGAAATGGCCGTGAAATTCAGCTCAACTGGATAGACAGAACACATTAAAGAGCTCATTACTCGTCTGAATTGACCAGTTACACATATTTTGGCTCACGGATGCACTCAAGCAGCCATTGAGTCTCATTCGGACTCATATTGCCCATTGAATGTCCATGTAGAAAAGTTGGGACCTTATGTGGGGGGTGGATAACAGACTGATGAAAACAATGACACTTGTACCAAACTGTAAATAATTTGGACTGATACTTGATTCTTGCAGAGCAACATATCCAAGGCGGTGTACATGGATGCATACATGGTTTACATGGACCGAGTGAGAAAACGAAAACTACAGGACAAGGGATTAGATATGGCCGCAAGAAAAGTGCCAGAGACGACCAGAGTTGTTAAACGATTTTCAACCAATACATCAGGTACAGTGTAATATACATTTTTGGCTTCATATTCATCAGTCCATTGGGCTTTGACTCTGTAATGCTGACTAAACAACTGCATCATCATCATGTGGGAATGAAGGGAAAAAAAGACATAAAAGTGAGAGAAAAAAGACATGCATGCTATTTAAGGGGGTAATAAATTGAGAAGGTGAATAGATCGAGACATAGGACCGAATTTAAATACTCGAGTCATTAACACCACGTAACGAAATGTGAGAAACTTGGCTCAACTTATCGTCCGTCTTTACAATGCGGAACAGAGTTTTATATCCGGTGTGGAAAAAAGATTTGCATCTTGCATGCAAGTCTAATATGACAAGAGAATGTTCGTGTGACAGGACTGGAACAGTTAGGTAGTTGCTTAATTAAAGAAATGAGTGTTGATGAGAATTGAAAGTTTTGCAGGGTGACTAACTAACTAACTAACTAGGTATTTAACATGTAGGGGTTCTCACTTGTCTCATTAAGAGGAAAGCAATCGTATTTTACGAGCTGTGGACACAGGGAGTCACTTTAATTCATTCATTTGACGCTTTGTCTAATAAAATATGACTTTGGCATGTAAAGGCAGTCATAAAGTCTGAGTATTGGTGTAAATTGCTGCCTTTCTGCAATAGTAACCACAACTGAGGGAATGTGAATCATGTCTTTACACCTTTAATTACTGAATGTTTCCTACGAATTATATTCATTGATCATCATAAGTAAATTAAAAACATGGGAAAAAATAATTTCTCATACAAGCAATAACTAATTTCATGAGTACATTAGTTCGTGACTACTTTAATTGCGCACATTAGGTTGAGAATCAACTTTTCGTTTCATGTTCATTCCTCCCTTTTCAAGTTCCTGGACTTGCTATATTTGCCACAGCTTTTTGTAACAACCAACCATAGTCTAAATCTTGTGACTCATAATCTATCATGACATTTTATGGATTTTTTTTTCATTCATTGTACATATGTGACAAAAAAAAACACCCCAAATCCATTTTTCGCAGCATCTCTAACATGGCTGAAAGTTTAAACACTGGGCATGGCTCCTGTGATTTAACTAACTAACTAACTAAAACTAACTATTTGAAACTGGTAAATCCACCTCCTACTCGAGTCTCTGAGGATATACCATATCAATGTAAATCTTGCCTACTAAGACGCACAAAGTTATAGTTATGAAAATGTGTTCCCATTGCAATTTCTCATGGATTTCATTCAACAGTCCGTTAGTATTGTCAGAGGAAAGTCATTTTCCTAAAGCCCATCTTTTCATGAAGCATGCTGCCTAACATGTGGTCTGGCAAAAAAAACGCCATTGTTCTTCACAAGTTGTTCCACCAGATTGTTGTTTGTTATTGTACAGTTCCTTTTGACGAGTAAACTATGTAATGCGATAAGCTCACCTTGAGTGGTGGCAATGCCTCTTCCAAATCTGCGTATGTGTTTTTATGACTTGAACGTCAACTTTAAGCTTTTCCCATTTTATGAGCTCGCACAAAACTGGATCGCCGATTCAAATTAAGACTATAGAAGGTGAACTGAATTCGAAAATCTTATAAACAAATATAAATACAATAGAAAACGGATAAAGTGGACATACGGCCAATGGGTGCAAGTCTCTATAGGCTTTTAAATGTGATTCCTCAGCGGTCTTTGCACCTACTATATGGTAAAGAAAGTTCAATTTTTTTCCAAGTTGGTTAGTTATTTACTTTTCGTTGGCCAGTACACAAACATACAGATAGTAAATCATTGTGGACTAATAATCCACATTTTTTTCATAGATAACAATCCTTAGATTGTTGGATTTGAAAGCTTTAATTTTTCTCTCTCCTTGTGAGAAATGGACATGACTTTTAAAACTAACTAACTGACTGTGTGAGTTGCTCCAGTGGTCATTAAAATGCATTTGTTGCAATTTAACTCTCATTTTGATTTGACTTTGCACCATAGTGGGTGTAATTAAAGATTTTGTGTGTAACTCACTCACTCAGGATAAGCTCTTAGAATGATGATGATTATGATTTAGACTTGTTGTAATGCGAGTAGAGAGTATGAGCTTGCTGGGTTTGCAGCAACCATTTGAGCTGTTCCCAACTCACAATACATGTGCATGTTCAAGTTGCGAAACTGGACTAGTCATCATGATAGACAATCCATGGATATCATAAAGTTTGAGATAAAAATTGGCTGCGAAAAAAAAACAGATCAAGTGTCTTAATGATCTGTACGTGCAAATAATAAGCACTGACTTCGTGGCCGAGTCACTTGTGAGAGATCAATGATTTTCTTGTGACAGCGGTCATGTACATGTGTACTATACTCACTCACTCACTCAATGTACTTACCAAATACTTGGGTTATTAACTTGCATATGAAATAAAATGCTCACACTCACAGCTCCATTATGCATTCTCCGCGACAAGGGGAGATGGTTTTTCAAACGAATACAATTTCTTGGCATTCGGATTCAAAGTTAACACCTTATATATATGTAATCAGGAAGGAAGGGATACAGCTAATCTGTAGTATATAGAGTTTCTCTATTGTTTTATCCATGAGTAGGAGTAGTGTGTAATGATATAGCCCTATTACTACTACTGTACTCTAGTACTATTGCCATTCCGTCTTCTGGTAGTGTACCCTACAAACTATATCAACGTTTATATTTTATGACCATTCAGCAATGCGTAATTGTAAGCAAAAAAATCGTACATACATAGTTACTTTAGTTAGCTATTTAGTAGCAATGTCATATTGTGTATAATAAAAATGAATGCTGATACAAAAGATGAACTCCGGAAACAGCTCTAGGTACACATAAAAAGCAAACTAACTGTGGTCGCTCTATTTTCCCCCATTTGGTGGTACAAAAAAGAAACTTCTGGACTGATTATACAAGATATTAGTGCAACTTGATAACTCGCACAATCGGAATATTAATTAACTTACTTACTATCATATTTTTATGAAATACCAGACAGAGATAATGGAACGGCTTTTGCTTACGTAGTCTCTGTACTACAATCTCCAATGATTTTTTTTCTGTGCACACCACAAGAAATTTACTACATGTCATCTATCCCTACAGTTTTTTTTCAGCTGACGCGACTCTTGAAATCAGGAAAAATCCCTACTCTTTACTACTTGGCGATTCACTCGCAAAAACTTGTGTATAGCTAACTACTGTACAATCATTCCATCCCATTCACTAATCTTGTTTGTAACACATAGCCTTTTGTTACCAACTCAAACACACGCACTCACTTGGTTATAAGCTAGTGAGTTTGCTAAAAGTGAATTTCCTTTAGACTTGCTCCTATATACTCACAAAAAGTATTGTGTGATTTCCTTATTAAATCGCGTGCATATATAGTTAGTGCTCAGTAATGATAATGACCGTGCTCACATGGCAGACACTGTACAGTTGTTGGACATTCCGGCCAACTTTTGTCAAGTAATTGTCGTCATCAACAATCTGTCTTTTCCTTGAAATCTTGAGCTCTCCATACAACCAATGTACCTATGCGTACATATATCATCTGAAATTGATATGCATGCATGAGAGCCACTGGCAATAGCTAGTTAGGTGTAACATCGTCATGATCATAGTACACACCATCCTTTTGTCCAAAAAGAAATGAGCATTTGCTGGGAAATTTTACAAACGACAGGGAAATACGTAGAGTAAATTTTTTTACCCGACTGTTTTAGCTGCTGCTCCTCCTGTCAAATTACTTATAGCTTCTTATATAGTCGGCTGGTTAGTTATTTAGCTGTACGTGAGTACAAGATAATGGGCTGTAATGGAGCAGTATGGAAATCTGGTATCTCCCATCATTATTATTTATTAGTAAACACACACTTAAGGTTTAAGTCAAAGTCATCTTAACAGGTGGTTACCGCACTTTTCCCGATTACCAGATAGAAGGAGTTAACTGGCGAGCCGTGCAATTTTTTTCCTTTTTTAATCGTACTAGCTTATATAGCTTCCCAAGTGGTTTGGTTAGCATACCTATTATGTCCGCACCTTATGGTATCTATTAACTGTTTAGGTATGTGTATCTGCTAAATAGTGAATTAATTAGAAAAAATGGGGAAGAAATAATAATCACACCATTTAGTGGGTATCTGTGAGTTGGAAAGTCCAAAAAAAATTGATAGCGGATATCAATTCCTCTCAAACATTTGTTTCATACGAAAAATAAGAGGGCTTGTGTAGGTTGTTGGTTTACTAATTATTAAAACTTTGCTTTATCATATCAACTATTGTTTCCCATAAAAATTGGAGGTTTTTTAATGAAGTTATTACATTGTCGACTCGACTGGCGTTATTTTTTTTACACACAAATGTTGTACCTTTGGTCACTTCCTGAATTGAACTCTGTATTACTATGATTGATGTGACTTGCCGGCAAAAAAGGTTTGGTTCATGTATACACACATTAGGAACTGATTCGCATGTGGATTTTTTTTCTTACTTGCACTTACTCACTAATGCGAATGTTTCACTCCTCCTGACTATATGCATTTATTAGGTTTAATCTTTTCTACTCATTGACGTGATATAATAATTTTTCCTTTTCCCATAATCTCTTCATCGTTTAATTTTGACTGGCATTTTTAACTCTGGTGCTCATTTTTTCATGCAATGAAAGGTGAAATTTAAATTCTCAAATTATAGCTTAACTATTGAGTCCCATAGTAACTAACTAACTAACTAACTAGCTAGCTAACTTACTCACTCAACTAGAAATGAATGAAACAAGTGAGCATGCAAGTGTTAAGATATATAGGCGGATTAACGATTTAAGTCAAGGAAGTTGGTTTTCCCATTTCGTCTTTGCACTGACTATGCAGAGGAATGTGTGCAAGGCTTTACAAGTTTGTAGACACAAGCCAGTCCATTTTGTGAACTTGGGCTCATCAGTGAAGCCACGTTTAATTATGATACGCATTGTTCTGCATCACTGTATGGCTTTTAATGGGATGCCAACTGATGCTTTGATTACTGGTGGTGATGATAGCCACATAGCTTAGCTAGTTAGTTGATTTCAATACATGATCAAGCGTAATAGTGGCCTCATGATGTTGATTACTGGATTTTTTGGCTCGTCATTTTATTGCCATTCAAGTCCTGTTCTTGGCCTAGCAGTCAGTCATGCAGTATGCAAATATGGTTCAAGCCAAACATCATCTTTTTCACCATTAGTTATTGCAGACGTTTACATTTTTTTTTCTGTATGCATTTTGGACTGGTGAAATGCGCCCTTGGTTAGATACTAAATGTTGTTGTTTGCTTTCAATCTCCTTTTGGCCATCATTAAGGGGCCAGCACATGTTTTTTTGCCAGTTGCATTATTGCAATAATCTAGTGTAATATTCCACATAGAGGGTCTCAATGCTCTTACCACAGTTCATAACATGATGTTTTCATGTAAATTCTAAGTGATTAGGTTATCTACGATATCTAGCTAATGGGTTCATAAGTGGTTTCGTGTAATTTTTTTCCCACCATTTTTTTCAATATGTACATAAGGTAATCATTATGTGACCAGGTTGGCTCAACTTTTTATTCACACGGTATGTGCTGAAAGTTAATGATTCCAAGAGATTGTGTATCAAAGCTTTAACATTTCATTTAGCTCTATGTGTATAGTTGTAGCCCTTTTGTTTTTCGATTAGATCCTAGTTAGTTAGTCAGCTATAGCAAATGATGAGTGGACAAAGAGACGATGGAAAATTAGTCGAAAAATTCTTTCTAACCTTTGATACCTGGCACCGATTCAATCAAAGATGCGAAATCTTTTTACTTATCTAACCACTTGATCTCTTTTATGACTTTGCGTAGAGAAAGGAATGATGGTAGGCGAACAATTGTTAGAGGGAAATTTTATGACACATGTGTCTACTAGCACACACAATAACAAGTTAACTGATTAAGCATACATTCGTCAGGTTTTCATATCAAACTATCATTTGTTGAAAGTTTGTTTTTGTGGACAAAAAATATGAATGAATGAGACTCAAGGCAGTAATTCATACGGAGAACATGAATATTGCAACCAAAGTTGTCGCAATTTCTAGAAGAATATAATTTCTTGCAACTTCAAACATACTTTTTGTGGTACCGGTCATCCATATTTACTGATCAATGTCTCCACCCGTATAGTATAGCATCTTCCATAATGCATGGATAACAAAATACCACCATGGATTTTGATTTAATCTAATAGTGTAATTAATTGACAGGTGGTGAAATATAAGAAATAACCAAATGAGTTTCTAAAAGGTCATCACCCTGGATTATTGCATTACGATTTATCACTCGTGTGTCTTTCAAATGGAATAACGATTATACTTTTTTATTGAACTGGTAGGCAAGGACTATTGTAAAAAGTCTAGAAAATCATGCGTTCATTTCATTGAAACAATAACATATAACGTTTCCCTTGATGACACAAGAATTTAAAAATCGACCAAGCCAATATCTCCCGTTTATTGCTTATGACCAAACCAGATTATTAGGTGTTCAAATCTTGCATATGAAAAATTTCAATGGGAAACAAATGAAGATTGAAGATGATAGAGTCCGTGTTGTTACTGCACATTTGCCTACAAAACATAGTAGTAGTTGGTGAGCAAGTTAGGAACCTTTGTCTTTTTTAATTAGCCCGAAAGTTGGGCGCGGATTTATGATTCTCATTCGTCGTTTATTGAGAGTAGTTCGACGACTCTACTTGACAAGTAGTCGTGCAGAACAGGTTGACTCAGTAAATCCTCTGGCTATTCATACTCATTGGCATTGAATCGTGTTAAACTATGGTACATTAGAGTGTGGCTCCGTACTATTACTTTACATTTTATATGCTATAGTACTATAAGTTGGGCCACAGACTTGGCCCAGGCAGTAATAGACGAATTCATTATCCAAACTAAAAAGAAGTGCAAGATTTAAGTTCCGCGTCTTGAAATGAACAACAAATCGTTTGTGTCAGGTGGTCAATACTATAAATTTAATTATCCAGACGAGGCGACACATAATTATCCTAAAAAATATAATCATGTGTCAAGGGTCATTGATTGTCTTTTGCTACCTAGCTAGAATCCGTAGTGAAAAACTTTTTAGGAAACTGCCAATTGGTTGACAAATTGTAGTTATCATGTCTCCTTCAAGTTTTACAAGAGGACAAAAAACGCTTCTGTTTTTTAGGCGTGCAAAAAAAATCTTTCAGTCATGCCCACAAGTTAAGGCGGACTCGTGTGTACAGTTATGGCATAACCTAGTTTGTCATGTGTTTTGGTTTTAATGTGGCCCTATTTGCTTTACTATTGGCATGCATGACTAGTTAGTTGGTTATACGAATGTTATGATCATTTTTGGTGAACACATTATATGAATGAATTTGAATTGTCTTTAAAAAAATTTCGGATCATAGCCCATGAACTTCTGGAATGCGTATGTAGTTAGTAAATTGTGAGGAGATGGCTGTCCCACAAGATGTTTTTTGCACTCATTGAGGTTAGGTGAGTCAATTGTTAATGCGTGGAGGACGAGTAACTGTTTTTGACAACCATAGACGCCTGCTAGGTTGGCTCTGTTTATTTTTAACACTGATTACATTTTGAGTTCGGTGTAACTTTCATTTTTAGCTTTTAAATCCCACGTAATTTTGAGCATACACTCACGCACTTTGGCTCTATTCTTTGCAACATGCATACATCTATTTGGAATGGGGAAAAAGTATAAGCGCACACGAGGAATATGTCCATTGAGCGGATTACGCACGAGGCTGCTAAAAGGATTCATAAAGTTTATACTTTCACACGTGCTCAGTATTTTCACCACCGCATTATTTACATGTGTCATGTTCTTAATCCATTATAGTCAGTAACTTAGTCATAGTTTGTAGTACACGTAATACATCCATTTTCAGTTTACATGCATCAAAATAAGATAATCTAAATGCACAAAATACACAATATGGCATTCAATATGCGAATCAATGTGAATAAATGAATGAATTATTGGGATAGCTTAGCTAGTTAGCAACCAATAAATAAAATGTAGGGTAAACGTCTAGTTTATGAACTCTTTCCTGTCTTAAAACTGAGAAAAAATTAGTGATTTCCAGTGCTAGACTTGAAGCCCATGAAATTGTGCATGTATAGTGAGTTTAGTTACAGATTATAAAAAAGGAATGCCAAGTATGTGCAGATACAAGTTTTGTAAACACTTGAGAGATGATAAGCCAGAAAATGCACAGTTGTTGAAACTATTGATTTTTGCCATTCTTCAAAGTCCAATAGTCTATAATTACCAATCGATGAAATCAACATGGTTAGTTAGTGTGCGTAGTACCTATACTCATGTCATCAAGTTATGCAGAACACCAAAACATGAGATTATTAAACATGGATGTAATTCAGGTTAATCATTTTCTCCCTACACACTTATTATTACAGTATCAGTACCAAACAATCACACATATGTCAACTAAATGTAACTTCAATTCACAGCCTCACTGTCTAGTGACTACCACTATGTGCACCATGGCTCCAAAAACCTTTGTGAACAATTTTATTGAATCATTATGTTGGAAAACAATGTAACCACTTGAATTGCATACCACAGTGCAAAATAACTTACGGAAAGCCTGCTGATATGATGATAATAATAATGTTGTCAGACAATCTGGCATCCCAGCCAGCATATGTAATCATTTAACCTGTGGAGGGTCTTTCACAAATTAATCATTTTTCGCATCACAGCTGCTCCATTCATTCTTAACACAGTCCAAACTGGTATTCACCACAACCCAGGCTATATTTTCTTAAAATTATGCATTTCTGGTCAAAATTATTGAACACACACGAACAAATCAATATTTTAAATCAATTTACTCTAGTCAAACTCAACATGCATTCTTGATTCACTGCCAATGTCAAAATCTTGACAACCTTTCATTTATCCCTGGCTTTTCTTCTGTGATTATAACTGGCACTCCATTAGGACCAGACACCAGACCAGACGAAATGCACAATTGCACTGCTTGAGGTTTAAAAACTTTCGCCTCTGAAATCATGGGGTAGTTTTTAATTATACCTTAATTAGTTAGTTAGACTAAGGATTTATAATATACAAGTTGACTTGAGTTGATTTCTTGATTCTACTAACTCATTGCTTAATTCC